>Ga0196977_1000012_pt1 | contig 198921 bp, 209 predicted proteins | sample S3v_1013CmetaG_FD_148634 | JGI IMG/M metagenome (GOLD analysis project Ga0196977, IMG submission 148634) | Soil microbial communities from Anza Borrego desert, Southern California, United States - S3+v_10-13C | ecosystem: Environmental > Terrestrial > Soil > Desert | place: USA: California...
GAGATGGGCTAGTGCCGCAATATCTCTGGTCTGGCCAGAGTCCAGAGGCCCGGGCCGGGACCGCGACGGGACGGCTATCCGGGCGCGTGACATACGGCCTCGACATTGATTCGGTCGGGATCGAACACGAAGGCCGCATAGTAGTTCGGCCCATAGTGGGGACGAAGGCCCGGCCTCCCATTGTCTCTGCCGCCTGCGGCGAGGGCAGCGGCGTGGAAGGCGTCAACTTCCGCGCGCGTCGCAGCGGTGAAGGCGACATGGGTCCCCTCTCCCACAAGTTCATTGTCGCCGACCCAGAAGGACGGATTGCCGTCTTTCCCGAAACCGTGTGCTGTACCGCCCGACTGCGTCTGCTCCGGCGTGACGGTCATGATCAGGCCGATTCCGAGCGGCGCCAGCGCCTGTTCGTAGAAGGTACGCGACCGTTCCGCGTCGGCCACCGCAAATCCGACATGATCGAGCATGCTTCCTCCCGCTGGTGAAGGAGACTATCGCAGCCCGCCATGACTTACCAAGTGCATATCATCGGCGGCGGGCTCGCCGGCTCGGAGGCGGCCTGGCAGCTCGCGGAGGCCGGATTGAAGGTGCGCCTCTCCGAGATGCGCGGCGGCGGCGAGATGACTCCGGCGCACCAGACGGATGGCCTCGCCGAGCTCGTCTGCTCGAACAGCTTCCGCTCGGACGATGCGGTGAGCAACGCCGTGGGGCTGCTCCATGCCGAGATGCGCGCGCTCGGCTCTGTGATCATGGCGGCTGCGGACGCGCACAAGGTACCGGCCGGCTCGGCGCTGGCGGTCGACCGGGACAATTTCTCGGCGGCGGTGACGGCGCGGCTCGCCGCCCATCCCAATATCGAGATCGTGCGCGAGCGCATCGACGCCCTCCCGGCCGCGGGCCTCACCATCGTCGCCACGGGACCGCTGACCGCGGCCCGGCTGGCCGAGGCGATCGGCGCGGCGACCGGCGCGGACTCGCTCGCTTTCTTCGACGCGATCGCGCCGATCGTGCACCGCGACACGATCGACATGGACGTCTGCTGGATGGCGAGCCGCTGGGACAAGGGTGACACCAGGGATTACATCAACTGCCCCATGACCAGGGAGCAATATCTCGCTTTCCACCAAGGCCTGCTCGACGGCGAGAAAGGCGAATTCCGGGAGTGGGAGAAGGACACGCCCTATTTCGAGGGCTGCATGCCGATCGAGGTGATGGCCGAGCGGGGCGTGGACACCTTGCGCTACGGGCCGATGAAGCCGGTCGGGCTCGACGATCCGCGGACCGGGCGCTGGCCCTATGCGGTGGTCCAGCTCCGCCAGGACAATGCGCTCGGCACGCTCTGGAACATGGTCGGCTTCCAGACCAAGCTGAAGCATGCCGAGCAGGTGCGCCTGTTCCGGACGATCCCGGGCCTCGAGAAGGCCGAGTTCGCGCGGCTCGGCGGCCTGCACCGCAACACCTTCATCAATTCGCCCGAATTGCTCGACGGCACGCTCAGGCTGCGCAAGGCGCCGCACATCCGCTTCGCCGGCCAGATCACCGGTTGCGAGGGCTATGTGGAATCGGCGGCGGTCGGCCTGCTCGCCGGCCGTTTCGCGGCTGCGGAGGCGGGAGGAAACGCCCTTCCCCCGCCTCCGCCCACAACAGCTCTGGGGGCGCTGCTTGGCCATATTACCGGCGGCGCCGACGCGGCGAGCTACCAGCCGATGAACGTCAATTTCGGCCTCTTCCCCCCGCTGAACGCCGGCCGCACCAAGAAAGCGGACCGCAAGAAACTCTACACCGACCGCGCCCGGGCGGACCTGGAGGAATGGCTACCCGCTTCCTAGCGCGCACCTCGCTGTCCACCGCCGCTGGCCCCGGCGCTGCGCTGGTTTGTGCAGTCGCAGCGGGCATTCCTCGCGCTGGCAGTGCGGCGCGGGCGCGGGGCGGTGGTGGCGAATTCGGCCCGGTTGAGGGCGCGATCGTTGTTCGCATCCGCCTCGGCGAACTTGCGCAAGGTCGCGGAGGCCCATTCCTCGAAGCTCAGCTGGCCGTCATGATTGGCGTCGAGCCGCTGATAGTTGCGGCGGCGCTGCCAGGTCATTTCCTCCACCGTGACCCGCCCGTCATTGTCGCGGTCGGCGCGGTCGAAGCGGCGCTGCTCGCGCGTCCGCGAATCCGCCGAGGGCGGGCGGCCGGGGGTCATCGGCAGGTCCGCCGCTGCCTCGGTCGCCGCCGGCGCGGCGGGCACCGGATTCTCGTTGCGGTTGGCCACACCCTTCCAGATGAAGAAGCCGGCAAGCAGAAGCAAAGTCGCCGATCCGGCGCCGGTAAGGAATCGCAGCATCACGTCCTCCCCTGTCCGGAGACGATGCTAGTCATTGCTCATCGAAAATGCAAAATATATGCGGTTATTTCATCCAAAATGGATTAATATCCGCTGATCCGGTGCTGCATCATCCGTAGGATGCGGGCCGGGCTTCCGGGTCTTTCCGGTTTTCGTCCAAGCCGTTCAAGATCACGTCTCGCAAGCATTGCCAACATGCCAAGTGGACGGAGCCGTTTCGGCCATTTCGTCTTCGACTCGGGCGGCGGCGACTTGACTTCACCGGCACGGCGGCTGTGGCGGGCGAGATCGGCCAGCGCCCAGGCCGCGCCCGCCCGCCTGACGGGGAAATCGGCCACGCCGAGCAGTCGCGCAGTCAGCACGAACAGCTGCGCGCCCCGGAGCTCGGCGTAACGGGCCAGCTCCGCTTCGGTCAGCGCCTCCTCGGCCAGCAGCATCAGCCAGCCCTCCTCCATCGCGGCCAGCTCCGCGCCGCTTGCCGTCGGCAGGACATGGGCCGCAAGCGCCTGCAGCAAGGGCTCCGCGGGCGGCGGTTCCCGGTCCAGCCGCTCCAGCGCCTCCCGCCACCAGGCGAGCCGCATCTGCGAGACCAGGGGCTGGGTGCCGGTGGCGAGGATCGCGCCGAAGCCGGCGTCGAGCCGCCACAGCGCGGCGACCGCCGGGCGCACCGCGGCCGGGACATAGGCGAGCGCGAGCGTCCGGTCGGGATCGAGATCCATCACCCGCAATCTAGCGGTAGCAAACCTTCTTCGCAGCAGCGACGACGTCCGCCGACTTCACCAGCGCCAGTTTCTCGAGGTTCGCAGCATAAGGCAGCGGGACATCGACGTCGGTGACGCGCAGGACGGGAGCGTCGAGATAGTCGAACCCCTCCTCCATCGCGATCGCCTGGAGCTCGGAGGAGATCGAGCAGACCGGCCAGCCTTCCTCGACGCAGACCATGCGGTTGGTCTTCTTGAGGCTCGCCAGCACGGTCGCCTTGTCGAGCGGGCGCAAGGTGCGGAGGTCGATCACCTCCGCATCGATGCCCTCGCCGGCGAGCGCGGCAGCCGCCTCGAGCGCGACGCCGACCCCGATCGAATAGGAGACCAGAGTGACGTCCTTGCCCTGCTTCACGACCTTCGCCTTGCCGATCGGGAGGACGTAGTCGTCGAGCTTCGGAACGTCGAAGCTCTGTCCGTACAAAAGCTCGTTCTCGAGGAAGACGACCGGGTCCTCGGAGCGGATCGCCGCCTTGAGCAGGCCCTTGGCGTCGGCCGCCGAATAAGGCGCGATCACCACCAGCCCCGGCACCGAGGCGTACCAGGGCCCGTAATTCTGGCTGTGCTGCGCGCCGACCCGGGCCGCGGCGCCGTTCGGACCGCGGAAGACGATCGGGCAGCGCATCTGCCCGCCGGACATATAGTTGGTCTTCGCCGCCGAATTGATGATGTGGTCGATCGCCTGCATGGCGAAGTTGAAGGTCATGAACTCGATGACCGGCTTGAGACCGCCCATCGCCGCGCCCGTCCCGACGCCGGCAAAGCCATATTCCGTGATCGGCGTGTCGATCACGCGCTTCGGCCCGAACTCGTCGAGCAGGCCCTGGGTGACCTTGTAGGCGCCCTGATATTCGGCGACCTCCTCGCCCATCACGAAGACGCGGCCGTCGGCCCGCATCTCCTCGGCCATGGCGTCGCGGAGCGCCTCGCGCACCGTTGTCTTCACCAGCTCGGTGCCGGCCGGCACGTCGGGCTCGTCCACCGTATGCGCGACCGCGGCGACGAGATCGCGCGCGGCGGTCTCCATCTGATGCGGAGTCGGCGAGGCGGATTCGGGCGCCGGAGTCTCGGCCGCGGGCGCCGGGGAAGGCGCAGGTGCGGCGGGTGCGGGAGCCGGCGCGGGAGCCGGCGCCGAGGCATTCTCGCCCTCCGCGGCCATGACCGCGATCACCGCGCCGACCTTCACCTCGTCCGTGCCCTCGGGCACCAGGATCCGGCTGATCACACCCTCGTCGACCGCCTCGAACTCCATCGTCGCCTTGTCGGTCTCGATCTCGGCGAGGATGTCGCCGGCGGCGACCTTGTCGCCTTCCTTGACCAGCCATTTGGCGAGCGTCCCCTCCTCCATGGTCGGGGACAGAGCCGGCATCCTGATCTCGATCGCCATCAGTAGCTCCCCACCAGCACGTCGGTATGGAGTTCGGACGGATCCGGCTCGGGCGCCTGCTCGGCGAAGTCGGCGGCCTCGACGACGATCTTCTTGATCTCGTTGTCGATCGCCTTGAGCTCGACCTCGGACACGCCCATCCCTTCCAGCTCCTTCTTCGCATGCTCGATGGGATCGGACTTGTCGCGCACCGCCTGCACCTCCTCGCGCGAGCGATATTTGGCAGGGTCGGACATGGAGTGGCCGCGATAGCGGTAGGTCTTGAGCTCGAGCAGGATCGGCCCCTTGCCGCTGCGCACCCAGTCGAGCGCCGTCTCGGCGGCGCCGCGCACCGCGAGCACGTCCATGCCGTCCACCTGCAGGCCGTTGATCCGGAAGCTCTCGCCGCGCTTGTAGAGCTGGTCCTCGGCCGAGGCGCGGTTCACGCTCGTGCCCATCGCATACTGGTTGTTCTCGATCACGAAGATGATCGGCAGCTTCCAGAGCTCGGCCATGTTGAAGCTCTCATAGACCTGGCCCTGGTTCGCCGCGCCGTCGCCGAAATAGGCGAGGCAGACCCCGCCATCCTCGGCATATTTGTGCTTGAAGGCGAGGCCGGTGCCGAGGCTGACCTGCGCGCCGACGATGCCGTGGCCGCCATAGAAGCCGTGCTCGACGCTGAACATGTGCATCGAGCCGCCCTTGCCCCTGGAGATGCCCGCCTGGCGCCCGGTCAGCTCGGCCATGATCACCTTGGGATCGATGCCGTAGGCGAGCATGTGGCCATGGTCGCGATAGCCGGTGATCACGCTGTCCTTGCCGACGGTCATCGCCGACTGCAGGCCGACCGCGACCGCCTCCTGGCCGATATAGAGGTGGCAGAAGCCGCCGATCAGGCCGAGGCCGTAAAGCTGGCCGGCCCGCTCCTCGAAGCGGCGGATGAGCAGCATCTGCCGGTAGAATTCGAGCAGCTCGTCCTTGTCCGCCTTGTAGCGGACCGGCTCGTCCGGTCGCTCGCGATTGGGAATCTGGGGCGCCGGAGCAGCGGCCTTTTTGGGGGCGCGCTTCGGCGTTGCTGCCTTGGCCATGAAAGGCTCTCTCCTCGTCTCGATTGCGGCCCTATGGCGGCAAACGGGCGGACGCGCAACATGGCGTCCGGCGGCTGGCGGACCTCAGGGAATTCGGATGAAAATCAGCGACGCTGCGCGGCGGCGCGGGCGTCGGTCGAATCGTCGAGCGGGATGATGATCTCGTCGGGCCGGACATAGCCGAGCTGGTTGCGGATCATCTCCTCGGCGAGGTCGGGATCGGCATTGGCGGGATCGAGCAATTGCGAACGGTGCTGCAGCCTCGCCCGCTCCGCTTCGAGCCGGGCCAGGGTCACGCCGCGCTCGGCCTTGGCGCGGCGATAGTCGCCCCAGGCCATCACCCCGTTCTCCCCGACCACGGCGGCGCCGACGAAATAGCAGATGATGAGAAGCCCCGCCGCGGGCCAGGCCGCCCGCCGGATCAGTTTCAAAGGATTGCGCCCCACCGTCATCGCCCCGACACAGAATCAGCAAAGCGAAGGAGAATCAACCCCTTTGGGACGGCCTGCGTAGAAATCCGGTGGGGCGAGCGGCTAGCGAGTCGAAGCGTTGAACACGCCCCGCCCGGCGTAGATGGCGGCGCTGCCCAATTCCTCCTCGATCCGGAGCAGCTGGTTATATTTGGCGAGCCGGTCGGAACGGGCGAGGCTGCCCGTCTTGATCTGCCCGCAATTGGTGGCGACGGCGAGGTCGGCGATGGTCGTGTCCTCGGTCTCGCCCGAGCGGTGCGACATCACCGCAGTGTAGGCCGAGCGGTGTGCCAGCGAGACCGCGGCGAGTGTCTCCGTCAGCGTGCCGATCTGGTTGACCTTGATCAGGATGGAATTGGCGAGCCCGTCCTGGATGCCCATGGCGAGCCGCTTCGGATTGGTGACGAAGAGATCGTCGCCGACCAGCTGGATCCTGCGGCCGAGCAGGTCGGTGACCGCCTTCCAGCCGGCGAGATCGTCCTCGGCCATGCCGTCCTCGATCGAGGCGATCGGATAGTCGTTGCAGAGCTGGCCGAGAAAGGCCGCCATCTCGTCCGGGGAGAGGGTCATGCCCTCCCCTTCCATAAGGTAGGCACCGTCGCGGAAGAACTCGGTCGCGGCGCAGTCGAGCGCCAGCACGACGTCGTCGCCGGGCGTGTAGCCGGCCTGTTCGATCGAGCGCATGATGAAGTCGAGCGCCTTGCGCGCGGAGGCGAGGTTCGGGGCGAAGCCGCCCTCGTCGCCGACCGCCGTGGCGAGGCCGGCCTCGTGCAGGCCTTTCTTCAGCGTATGGAAGATCTCCGCGCCGCAGCGCAGGCCCTCGGCGAAGCTCGCGGCGCCGACCGGCATGATCATGAATTCCTGGAAGTCGATCGGATTGTCGGCATGGGCGCCGCCGTTCAGGATGTTCATCATCGGCACCGGCAGGGTCTGCGCCGAGACGCCGCCGACATAGCGGTAGAGCGGCAGGCCGCGCGCATCGGCCGCCGCCTTCGCCACGGCGAGGCTGACGCCGAGGATCGCATTGGCGCCGAGCCGCGACTTGTTCTCTGTGCCGTCGAGGGCGATCAGGGCCGCGTCGATCTCGGCCTGGTCCTCGGCCTCCATCCCGATCACCGCCTGCGCGATTTCGCCGTTCACGGCCTCCACGGCCTGGCCGACGCCCTTGCCGAGCCAGCGCGTCTTGTCCCCGTCCCTCTTCTCGACCGCCTCGTGCGCGCCTGTGGAGGCGCCGGACGGCACCGCGGCGCGGCCGAGGCTGCCATCCTCCAGCAACACCTCCACCTCGACGGTCGGATTGCCGCGGCTGTCGAGGATCTGGCGGCCATGGACATGGATGATCGCGGTCATTTTCTTGCGGCCTCGTTATGAGATATGGAAGATGTTGCCGGGCAGATATCGGCCCGCCGAAGCTCATGCAACTTTCCTCGCCTCGCCCGGGAACGGGAGGTACGGGGCGGGTGTTTGGGCTTGTACGATGCCAGTGACGTAACGAAGTGGAGATTCACCATGCCCCCTCGCAAGCCCGCCCTGCCCGAAGGCACCGATCATGTCGTGCGCGGCGCCTCAGCCGAGGATGAAGGCGCGGGCGGCTTCGCCTCGACCAGGGAGAAACTGGTCGGCCAGGTGCGCGAGCAGGTCACCAGCATCAGGAGCCAGGCGACGAGCCGGGCGCGCGGCTTCGCCGACGACGGCAAGGCGCGGGCGACGAGCCTGCTCGACGATTTCAGCGAGGTGATCGACGAGGCGGCGCAGGCGGTCGACCGCAAGTTCGGCAATGATTATGGAGACTATGCCCATCGCGCCTCCTCCGCCGTCTCGGATTTCGCCGAGCGGATCCGCAGCAAGACGGTCGACGACATCCTCGACGACACGCGCGACTTCGTCCGCAAGAGCCCCGGCATCGCGATCGGCATCGCCGCGGTCGCCGGCTTCATGCTCGTGCGGCTGATCAGGACGGGGCTCGACGACGTGTCGGGAGGCCGCGAAGCGGCGAACGACGGAGCCTGAGCTTGGCCGACGCGGGGGAACCGAAAGACGAATCGATCGGCGAGCTGCTCGGCCGGCTGGCCGATGACGGCCGCGCTTATGTGAAGGCGGAACTCTCCGTCTACAGGGCGATCGCAGCGCGCCGGGCGGCGCGCGCGCGCAGCGGCCTGATCGCGCTGGCCATCGGCGCGGTGCTGCTGATCTCGTCGATCACCGCCTTGCTGCTCGGCCTGGTGCTGTGGCTGGCGACCCTGATCGGGCCGCTGCTCGCCGGCCTGGCGGTCGCCGCGGCCTTGATCCTCACCGGCTTCGTCCTCGTCCGCATCGGCATTAGCGGGCTCCGCGCCCTCGGCGGCGACGAGGCGGAGCGCGAGGCGCTCGCGCGCGGGGACGACCAGGCATGAGCATCGAGATGCTCCAGCAGGCGAAGAGCGACGCGGTCGCCGCCCGCGCGCGCTTCCTGGACACGCTCGACGAGGCACGCTCGCGGCTCAAGCCCGGCAACCTTGCCAACGAGGCCTGGACCGGGGTCAAGGACAAGACCGCCGAAGCGGCGGGCAACGCCGTCGACGCGGTGAAGCAGCGGCCGAGGACGGTGGCCCTGGTGCTGGGCGGGCTGGCGCTGTTCCTGGCGCGCAAGCCGATCGGCCGGGCTGCGACGAAAGTCGTCTCGCGCCGCAAGCGCAAGGGAAACCGGGACGGGGATTGAGGGTTTGATCGTGCGGGCGATCTCGCGCCCGCGCCAGTATGCAGGAAGGACGATTTGGACATGGCCGAAGACAGCGACGCGCCCCGGGGCAAGGCAGCCAGCGCACTCGCCGCAGCGCGCGACCGGACGGCATCCGCCTATGAGGCGGCGCGCAACCGCGCCTCGGACGCGACCCGCAAGGCGAACGAGCAGCTCAGCATCTATCCGCTGAGCGCCGTGGTCGGCGGCTTCCTGCTCGGCGCCCTGGCCGGCGCGATGATCCCGCGGACCGAGCGCGAGACGAAGCTGATGGGCAAGGCCGGCCGCAAGGTCGCCGGCGCGGCCAAGGATGCCGCCCAGCGCGGCATCGATGCCGGCCGCGAGCAGCTAGACCAGCTCAAGTCCAGGGCAGCCGAGACGGTCAGCGAGGCGGTGTCCAGCCTGGCGGGCGGCAAGAAGGACTGACGGGCGTGCTTGCGCGCCGCTCGCTTCCCTCCTACCGCCCTCGCCCATGAGCAAATTGCATTTCGTGTTCGGCGGGCGGGTCAAGGATCCGCGCGGCCTCGACTTCGACCTGGCCACGATCGACATGGTCGGCCTCTACCCCGATTATGCGAGCGCGCTCGACGCCTGGCGCGGCAAGGCGCAGCGCACGGTCGACGATGCCGAGATGAAATATGTCGTCGTCCACCTGCACCGGCTGCTCGATCCGGCGGCCGAGGAAGCGGCGAAGGCCTAGTTCGTCATTCCAGCTTTGGCCGGAATGACGGTTTTTCGCGTCAGGCCTTACGATATTTGAACAGCAGCAGCGGGTTCGCCAGCAGCAGGCCGACGGCAAAACCGCCGATATGGGCGGCGACGGCGATCGTCACCCCTTCGCCGCCGGTGACGAAGGTCGCGCCGCTCAAAGCGACGCCGAGGCAGATCTGCAGCACCACCCAGGCGGCCATCAGCCAGAGCGCGTTGAGCCAGAGCGCGAGCGTCGGGCTGGACACCTTCACCTTGTTGCGGCCGAACAGCATCGCATAGGCGCCGAGCACGGCCGAGATCGCGCCGCTCGCCCCGATCATCGGCGCGATGGCCAGCGGATTGGCCAGATATTGCGCACCGGCCGCCGCATAGGCGCCGAGGACGTAGAGGACCGCCAGCGCGGGCGTGCCGAGCACGGACTCGACGGGACGGCCGCAGAAAACCAGCACGATGATGTTGAACAGGAGGTGGCCGAGACCGGCATGGACCAGCGTCGCCGTCAGCGGCTGCAGCCAGACCGGAACCGGTCCCGGCGCCGGGTTTGCCGGCCAGAAGCCGAACATGTCCGCCGCCCAATATTCCTGCTGGAACAGGGCGGCGAGCAGCCAGGCGCCGACCGTCGCGATCGTCAGCACGGCGGTCAGGGGAGCTTTGCTCCAGGTGTCGGGCAGGCGCATGGCCGCTTCCGCGCGATCTAGACGAACTGGATCTTGCTGATCTCGTAATATTTGTCGCCGGACGGGGCCGAGAACTCCACCTCCTCGCCCTTCATCCGGCCGATCAGCGCCCGGCCGAGCGGCGAGGCATAGGAGATGCGGCCGACCTTGGCGTCCGCCTCGGTCTCGCCGACGATCTGATATTTGATCTTGTTGTCATTCTCGTCGATCAGATGGACGGTGGCGCCGAAGATGACCTTGTCGCCCGAGAGCGTCGTCGGGTCGATCACCATCGCCCGGCTCAGCCGGTCCTCGAGATCGGCGATCTGCGCCTCGATCTGGCCCTGCCGCTCCTTGGCGGCATGATATTCGGCATTTTCCGAGAGGTCGCCATGGGCGCGCGCTTCCTCGATCGCGTCGATCACCGCGGGGCGCTCGACCGTCTTCAGGTGCCGCACGTCGGTCTGGAGCTTCTCATAGCCCTCGGCCAGCATCGGCAATTTATCGACCGTCGCCATTCAACGATGCCTTTCACTTCAAAAACATTCCCGGAGCGACGCTGCGAGAGCACCGCCTGATCTTTCGCCGATTGTGGAAGGATCATGCTCCGGAGGTGGAATAATAGTCCTGGAGCGAGCGCACTTCAAGGCCGCGCTCCCTGAGCACCGCGATTGCCCTCGCCACCGCGTTGGCGGAGGAGGCCGTGGTGAAATAGGGAACCTTGCCCATCAGGGCGGCAGCGCGGATCGAGGCGGAATCCTTGTGGCTCTGCCAGCCCTCGGTGGTGTTGAAGACGATGTCGACGCCATTGTCCTTGATCCGGTCGACGATGTGCGGCCGGCCCTGCGCCACCTTGTTCACCCGCTCGACCGGCAGGCCGCGACCGGCCAGATAGCTGGCGGTGCCGCCCGTCGCGATCACGTCGAAGCCCAAGGCGAGCAGCGCCTCGACGGCGGGCACGACGATCGGCTTGTCGCTGTCCTTGACGGAAACGAACAGAGTACCCGAGGTCGGCAGGTCGAGCCCGGCGCCCTGTTGCGACTTGAGAAAGGCTGTGGCGAAATCGCTTGCGATTCCCATGACTTCGCCAGTGGATTTCATTTCCGGCGAGAGGACTGGGTCGATGCCGGGGAAGCGGGCGAATGGGAAGACGGCCTCCTTGACCGCGATATAGGAAAGGTCGCGGCCGAGCGCCGGCAGGTCCTTCAATTTCTCGCCCGCCATCACGCGGGCGGCGAGCTTGGCGACCGGCGCGCCGATCGCCTTGGCGACGAAGGGCACGGTGCGGCTGGCGCGCGGATTGACCTCGATCAGATAGACGACGCCTTCCTTCACCGCGAACTGCACGTTCATCAGCCCGATCACGCCCAGGCCTTCGGCCAGCAGGCGCGTCTGCCGCTCGATCTCGGCGACGATCGCCGGCTCGAGGCTGTAGGGCGGCAGCGAGCAGGCGCTGTCGCCCGAATGGACGCCCGCTTCCTCGATATGCTGCATCACGCCGGCGATGACGACGTCGCTGCCGTCGCAGATCGCGTCGACGTCGACCTCGATCGCGTCACGGAGATATTGGTCGATGAGCACGGGGCTGTCGCCCGACACCTGCACCGCGGTGTGGATGTAATCGTCGAGCTGGACCGGGGAATCGACGATCTCCATCGCCCGGCCGCCGAGCACGTAGGAGGGCCGGGTCAGCACCGGATAGCCGATCCGCTCGGCCACCATGATCGCCTCGTCGCGGCTGCGGGCGATGCCGTTGAGGGGCTGGCGCAGCCCGAGCCGGTCGACGAGCCGGGCGAAGCGCTCGCGGTCCTCGGCCAGGTCGATCGCGTCGGGCGAGGTGCCGAGAATCGGGATGCCTTCCTCGGCCAGCGCCTGCGCCAGTTTCAGCGGCGTCTGCCCGCCGAACTGGACGATGACGCCGTGGAGCGTGCCCCTGGACGCCTCGACATGGAGGATCTCGAGCACGTCCTCCACAGTGAGCGGCTCGAAATAGAGGCGGTCGGAGGTGTCGTAATCGGTGGAGACCGTCTCCGGATTGCAATTGACCATCACGGTCTCGAAGCCCGCCTCCTTCAGCGCGTAGGCGGCGTGGACGCAGCAATAGTCGAACTCGATCCCCTGGCCGATCCGGTTCGGGCCGCCGCCGAGGATAACGACCTTCTTCCGGTCGGAGGGCTGGCTCTCGTCCTCGGGTTCCCCAAAGCTCGGCGCCTCGTAGGTCGAGTACATATAGGGCGTCTTCGCCTCGAACTCGGCGGCGCAGGTGTCGATCCGCTTGAACACCGGGCGGACGCCGAGCCGGTGGCGCAGGCGGCGGACCTCCGTCTCCGTGGTCGCGCCGATCATCGCCTTCACCGCATCGTGAATCAGGCCGTGGGAGCGCGCACGGGTCTTGACCCCGCCGCCGGCGATGTTCGCCGACTTGAGGTTGAGCTCGGCCAGGCGGCGATCGGAAAAGCCCATCGCCTTCAGGCGGCGCATCCCCTGCGCATCGGCGGGCAGGCCGTCGCGGCAGATCGCTTCCTCCTCCTCGACCAGCTCGCGGAGCCGCTCGAGGAACCAGGGATCATATTTCGTGACCGCATGGACCTCGGCGACGCTCAGCCCCTCGCGCAACGCCTGGGCGGCGACGAGCAGCCGGTCCGGCGACGGCACGGCCAGCGCGGCCTCGATATCCTCCTTCGCGGCGCCATAGAGGCTGCGGACCCCGTCAAGGCCGTTGAGGCCCGTCTCCAGCCCGCGCAGCGCTTTCTGCAGGCTTTCGTGGAACGAGCGGCCGATCGCCATCACTTCGCCGACCGATTTCATCGCGGTCGAGAGCAAGGCCTGGCTTTCCTTGAACTTCTCGAAGGCGAAGCGCGGGATCTTGGTGACGACATAGTCGATCGTCGGCTCGAACGAGGCCGGGGTGACGCCGGTAATGTCGTTCTGGATCTCGTCGAGCGTGTAGCCGACGGCGAGCTTGGCAGCGACCTTGGCGATCGGGAAGCCCGTGGCCTTGGAGGCGAGCGCGGAGCTGCGGCTGACCCGCGGGTTCATCTCGATGACGACGAGCCGGCCATCCTTGGGATTCACTGCGAACTGGACGTTGGAACCACCTGTTTCGACGCCGATTTCACGCAGCACCGCGATACTCGCGTTGCGCATGAGCTGATATTCCTTGTCGGTCAGGGTCAGCGCCGGTGCGACCGTGATCGAATCCCCGGTATGGATCCCCATCGGGTCCACATTCTCGATCGAGCAGATGATGATGGCATTGTCGTTGCGGTCCCGCACGACCTCCATCTCATATTCCTTCCAGCCGAGCACCGATTCCTCGATCAGCACCTCGGTGGTCGGCGAGGCCTCCAGCCCGCCGCGGACGATCTCCTCGAACTCCTCACGATTATAGGCAATGCCGCCGCCCGTCCCGCCGAGGGTGAAGCTGGGGCGGATGATGGCGGGCAGGCCGACATGCTCCAGTGCCGCCATGGCGTCATCCATACTATGGGCGATCCGGCTGCGCGGGCTTTCGAGCCCGATCCGGTCCATCGCCTCGCGGAACTTGAGCCGGTCCTCCGCCTTCTCGATCGCCTCGGCGTCGGCGCCGATCAGCTTCACGCCGTACTTGTCGAGCGTCCCGTCCTTGTAGAGCGCGAGCGCGGTGTTGAGCCCGGTCTGCCCGCCCATGGTCGGCAGCACCGCGTCCGGCCGCTCCTTCGCGATGATCTCGGCGACATAGGCCGGCGTAACCGGCTCGACATAGGTCGCGTCGGCGGTCTCCGGATCGGTCATGATCGTCGCTGGGTTGGAGTTGACGACGATGACCCGATAGCCCTCCTCCTTCAGCGCCTTGACCGCCTGGCTGCCGGAATAATCGAACTCCGCCGCCTGCCCGATGACGATCGGGCCGGCGCCGATGATGAGGATGGAGGAGATGTCGGTACGCTTGGGCATCAGTCGCGGGCTTCCACAATGGTCAGGGTCACGCCGTGCTCGCGCGCCCAATGGGTCATGCAGGCGATGCGCCCCGCAATGGGCGCCTGGTCGCGCGCAGCATAGGCGGCAGTCGGCAAAGCGAGTCGATAGCGCCTGGGCGAACCGGTCAGGGTGGCGCCCGTCAGCTCGCAATTGACGAGGAGCTCCGCATTGGCCTCCTCTTCGGCGGCGCCGCGGATCAGGCGCTCTTCCGTCGTCTCACAGGCGCCCAGCATCAGCCCGGTCGCCGCGATGGTCAGCCATGCTCGACTCACCGGAAGTGCCCATGAATTTGCCGGCCAGGCACAGGCTGTCCCCCGGGCCCGATCGCCCGCGGATGATGGTGCCGGCTGAACACCCCGCCCCTCATTTGTCCTGCGCCGATTGCGCGGCGCGGCGAATTTCCTCCTCGCGCTGATGAAGGAAGGCGAAACCCTTGCGCGGATCGGGGGGCTGGCGGTCGCGCTCCCGTTCTTCCAGATAGGATCTGTAGCGATCGACGATCAGCGTCGCCAATCGGTCCGGATCGGTCCAGAGCGGCCGCGCATAGACGTCGACAATGTCGTCGCGCAGCCTCGGACCGATCGCCTCCAGCTCGTCGCGCGAGGAAAAGAGCCAGAGCTCGTATCGCGCCTGCACTTCGGATTCCGGGATCGCGTACCAAAGACCGATACTGTCGAAGCCGGCAGGGATGGCAGGCGGGCGAGGACCGCGCCGGAACATCCTCAGGAGGCTCTGGGTCAAACTCCAACGCCGGGTCAAACCGATGGTCAGCATCGGCGAAAAGCGGGGCGCGTCTTCGACATAGTGGTGAAGCTCGAGCCAGCAGGGCTTGCAGCCATAGCGCACGGCGGTGGCGTCACTCTTTACGAGCCTGAAGCCTTGCCGCTCGAAATAGGCGTCGAATGTCGCCCGGCAGACGGGCTCGAAATAATCGGTGGCGAGCGCGGACCAGTCCAGTTCGGGCACAGGCTCTCTCATCGGGGCGCCTTCGCAGGGGAACCTGCCGGCAGCAGCCCGACGAACTTGCCGAACAGATACTGGCTGTCCTGCGGCCCCGGGCTCGCCTCCGGATGATATTGCACGCTGAACGCAGGCCGGTCGGTCAGCTCCAGCCCGCACAGGCTGCCGTCGAACAGGCTCACATGGGTCGGCCGCGCATTCTCCGGCAGGCTCTCCGCCTCGACCGCGAAACCGTGGTTCATGCTGGTGATCTCGACGCGGCCATCGGCGAGGCGCTTGACCGGATGGTTGGCGCCGCGATGGCCCTGGTGCATCTTCACCGTGCGGCCGCCGACGGCAAGGCCCAGCAATTGGTGGCCGAGGCAGATCCCGAAGAGCGGCTTGCCCGTCTCCAGCATCGAGCGGATGACGGGCACCGCATAGTCGCCCGTCGCGGCGGGATCGCCGGGGCCGTTGGAGAGGAAGAAGCCGTCCGGCTGGTGCGCCATCACCTCGTCGAAGCTGGCGGTGGCGGGGAGCACGGTCACCCGCGCGCCGGCATCGGCGAGGTTGCGGAAGATGTTGCGCTTGGAGCCGTAATCGATGGCGACGACATGGGGGAGCTGCTCGTCATGCTCCCGTTCCTCATAGCCCTCGCCAAGCCGCCACTTGCCGCCCGCCCAGCGGTACATCTGCCGGCAGGAGACCTCCTTCGCCAGGTCCATCCCCTCCAGCCCCGGCCAGGCGCGGGCCTTCTCGAGCAGCGCCGGAACGTCGAACCCCCCGTCCTCGCGATAGGCGATCACGCCATTGGGCGCGCCCTCCGTCCGGATCTTGCGGGTCAGGGCTCGCGTGTCGACGCCGGAGAGGCCAACCCGCCCGTTCGCGCGCATCCAGTCGACGAAGGTCTGCACCGCCCGGAAGTTGCTCGGCGCGGTGACGTCCTGCCGCACGACGCAGCCCAGGGCGAACGGATTGTCCGCCTCCAGGTCCTCGTAATTGGCGCCGACATTGCCGATATGCGGGAAGGTGAAAGTGACGATCTGCCCGGCATAGGAGGGATCGGTCATGATCTCCTGATAGCCGGTCATCGCGGTGTTGAAGCAGACCTCGCCGACCGCCTCGCCTTCGGCGCCGAAGCCTCTGCCCCAGATGATGCTGCCGTCGCTGAGAACCAATACGCCCGTGGCCCCTTCAGGCGCAGGCGTGGTCGTGGCGTCGGCCATCGTGGCGGGCACTCCTTCTCGGGTTTCGCGATGTCGCTAAGTCCCTGCCGCTAGAGCCCGCACCGGGGAGCGTCAATCTATTAAAAGCCGGGCCGGTTCTTTATGCTGGCGGTTTCCCTTTTCATGCCCCGAGGGCTCATGATTCGCGATGACATCAAACAGGCGCTGGTCGGCGCCATGAAGGCCGGCGACACTGCAAAGCGCGACGCGATCCGCCTGATCCAGGCGGCGCTGAAGAACCGCGACATCGAGCTGCGCGGGTCGGCCAACCCGCCGGAGGACGACGTGCTCGTCACCGAGGTGCTGCAGAAGATGGTGAAGCAGCGCCGGGAATCGATCGCCATGTACGAGCAGGGCGGCCGCAAGGAGCTGGCCGAGGCCGAAGCCGCGGAAGTTGCGGTGATCGAGACCTTCCTCCCCCGCCAGCTGGACGATGCCGAGCTCGCCGCCGCGGTGGATGCGATAGTGGGCGAGACCGGGGCGGAGAGCGTCAAGGACATGGGCCGGGTGATGGCGCTGCTCAGGGAGCGTCACGCCGGCGAGGTGGACATGGGCAAGGCCAGCGGCGCGGTGAAGGCGCGGCTTTCGGCATGAGGGGAGCCGGCGGCCGGTGACCCTTTCTCCTCAGTTTCTCGACGAGCTGCGCGCCCGGACGACTTTGTCCAGCCTCGTCGGGCGGACGGTGAAGCTCACGCGGGCGGGGCGGGAGTTCAAGGCCTGCTGCCCGTTCCACAACGAGAAGACACCGAGCTTCTATGTCAATGACGAGAAGGGCTTTTATCATTGCTTCGGCTGCCAGGCGCATGGCGACGCGATCCGCTGGCTGACCGACCAGCGCGGCCTGCCCTTCATGGATGCGGTGAAGGAGCTGGCGGATGCGGCGGGGATGGAGGTGCCGGCGCCGGACCCGCGGGCGCAGGAGAAGGCAGAGCGGGCAGCGGGGCTCTACGAGGTGATGGAGGCGGCGGCTTCGTGGTTCGCGGAGCAGCTGGATGTTGGCGAAGGTGCCGCGGCGCGTGACTATCTGGAGCAGCGGGGAGTCGGGGGGGAGACCAGGCGACGGTTCGGGTTCGGGCTGGCACCGGATGGGCGAGGCAGGCTCAGGGGTGCGCTGAAGAAATTCGGGAATGACAAGCTGATAGAGACCGGACTCCTCATTAAACCTGAGGACGACCGCGAACCTTATGACCGGTTTCGCGGGCGGTTGATGTTTCCGATCCGGGACGCGCGCGGGCGCTGTATCGCCTTTTCGGGACGAATCCTCGGCGACGGGGAGCCCAAGTATCTCAACTCCCCGGACACCCCCCTGTTCGACAAGGGCCGGACCCTGTTCAACCTGCACAATGCCGGGCCCGCGAGCCGCCAGCTCAGGCGCGTGATTGTGGTCGAAGGGCAGATGGATGTTGTCGCATTGGACGGGGTAGGGTTCGCGGAGACGGTCGCGCCGCTCGGCACCGCGCTCACCGAGGCGCAGCTCGCCTTGCTCTGGAAGCTCTCCCCTGCCCCGCTCATGTGCTTCGACGGCGATGCGGCCGGGCAGAAAGCCGGTGTGCGCGCGGCGCTGAGGGCCCTCCCCTATGTCGCGCCGGGCCGCTCGCTGAGTTTCGTCACCCTGCCGGCGGGCCAGGACCCGGACGACCTGGTCCGCGCGGGCGGGCGCGCCGCCTTCGAGGCGCTGCTGGCGACGCCGGAGAGCCTGGTCGACCGGCTCTGGCGGCACGAGCGCGACGCCGAGCCGCTGGCGACGCCCGAGCAGAAGGCCGGCCTCAGGCGCCGGCTGATGGACCATGTCGCCACCATCCAGGACCCGGACGTGCGCGAGCAATATCGCCACGAATTGATGGGCCGTTTCCAGGCGCTCACCCTGCCGCAGCGGGAGCGGCGGCCCTGGACGCCCGGCGGCGGCAGGGGCGGCTTCGCGGGCGGGAGCCCGGGTGGCGGCCGCTTCCCGGCGATTCGCCCCACCAGCGCGGAGGCGAAGACGCTCGGCCGGACCGGCCTCAGCCCGGAGCTGAGCCGCGCCGTCCTGCTCGGCCTCGCCCGTTTCCCGGCCCTGATCGGCGAGCATGCCGAGCAGATCGCCTCGCTTCATTTAAGCGATACTGCCGCCGCCCGTTTGCGGGATTTGATGGTGGAGGCGGCGATGACGCACGCCGCGCTTGATCCGGAGGCGCTCAATACCATATTGGCCGACAATGGCGGGGCGTCTCTGCTGGAGACGCTCGGCCGCAAACGCGGACTGGGATTTTCCTTCACGCGACGTGACGTCGAGCCGGACCGCGCCTGCCGCGATCTGGCTCTTGCCATAGAGACGCTCGCGGCCCGACCCGGGCTGGACGCGGCACTGGAAGCGGCCACGGCGCGTTTGAAGGATGAAGGGGACGAAGCGGCGTTCGACGAGCAGCAACGGCTACGGACGGCGCGCGACGAGGCAGACCGGCAGCTTGCGACATTGTTCGAGGCCGGCGGGGACTAAGAGCCCCAAAGAGATAAGGCTGGTAAATGGCGAAGACGAATACGGCGGAAACCGAAGAGAAGACCGAAACCGGCGACGCGCCGCTCATCGATCTCAACGAGGCCCAGCTGAAGAAGCTGATCAGCCGCGCCCGCAAGCGCGGCTACATCACTTATGACGAGCTGAACGACGCGCTGCCGCAGGACCAGATGTCCTCCGAGCAGATCGAGGACGTGATGTCTGCCCTCAGTGAAATGGGGGTGAACATTGTGGAAAACGAAGAGGCCGACGAGGACCAGGAGCAGGACCAGGACAGCGGCCCCGAGGAGATGGACGGCGGCGTCGAGACCTTCGTGCTCGAGAAGAAGAAGGAAACCGTCGACCGCACGGACGATCCGGTGCGCATGTATCTGCGCGAGATGGGCGCGGTCGAGCTGCTCAGCCGCGAGGGCGAGATCGCGATCGCCAAGCGCATCGAGGCCGGCCGCGACACGATGATCTGGGGCCTCTGCGAAAGCCCGATCACCTTCAACGCGATCATCGACTGGTCGACCGCGCTCAACAACGGCCAGATGCAGCTGCGCGAGATCCTCGACCTCGAGGCCATGCTCTCCAAGGGCCCGACCGCCGAGCAGGTCGAGGGCGCCGAGAATGAGGATGACGGCGCCATTTCCGAAAGCACCGCCGGCCCCAGCTTCAAGGAAGAGGAAGAGGTCGAGGAGGCTCCCGAGGAGGAGGACGAGGATTCGATGGTCGAGCGGCGCGCCCCGCGCCCGACCGAGGACGATGACGAGGACAACACGCTCTCCCTCGCCCAGATGGAGGAGACGCTGAAGCCCGCCGCGCTCGAGAAGTTCGCGGCGATTACCGACCTCTACAAGAAATTCTCGAAGCTGCAGCAGGCGCGGATGGACGCCATGTCCGGCGCGCAGGAATTCTCGGCGAACGACGAGAAGAAATACCAGAAGCTCTCGGAGCAGCTCACCGCCGAGGTGGAGAGCGTCCAGTTCCACGGCGCCAAGATCGAATATCTGGTCGACCAGCTCTACAGCTACAACCGCCGGCTCACCACGCTCGGCGGCCAGATGCTGCGCCTCGCCGAGCGCCACAAGGTGCCGCGCAAGGCCTTCCTCGACGCCTATATGGGCCATGAGCTGGACGAGGGCTGGGCCGAGCGCGTCTGCGGCATCGACAAGAAGTTCGCCGCCTTCTGCGCGGCCGAGGCCGGCGCGATCGAGCGCATCCGCACCGAGATCGCCGAGATCAGCCAGGCGACCGGCATGAGCCTTTCCGAGTTCCGCCGGATCGTGAACCAGGTCCAGAAGGGCGAGCGCGAGGCGCGCATCGCCAAGAAGGAGATGGTGGAGGCGAACCTGCGCCTCGTCATCTCGATCGCCAAGAAATACACGAACCGCGGCCTGCAGTTCCTGGACCTGATCCAGGAGGGCAATATCGGCCTGATGAAGGCGGTCGACAAATTCGAGTATCGCCGCGGCTACAAGTTCAGCACCTATGCGACTTGGTGGATCCGGCAGGCGATCACCCGCTCGATCGCCGACCAGGCCCGCACCATCCGCATCCCGGTGCACATGATCGAGACGATCAACAAATTGGTCCGCACCAGCCGGCAGATCCTGCACGAGATCGGCCGCGAGCCGACCCCGGAGGAGCTGGCCGAGCGCCTCTCCATGCCGCTCGAGAAGGTCCGCAAGGTGATGAAGATCGCCAAGGAGCCGATCAGCCTCGAGACGCCGATCGGCGACGAGGAGGATTCGCACCTCGGCGATTTCATCGAGGACAAGAATGCGGTGATCCCGGTCGACGCGGCGATCCAGTCCAACCTCAAGGAGACGGTGACGCGGGTGCTCGCCAGCCTGACGCCGCGCGAGGAGCGCGTGCTCCGGATGCGGTTCGGGATCGGGATGAACACCGATCATACGCTGGAGGAAGTTGGGCAGCAGTTCTCGGTGACGAGGGAGCGCATCCGGCAGATCGAGGCGAAGGCGTTGCGGAAGCTGAAGCATCCGAGCCGGTCGCGGAAGATGCGGTCGTTCCTCGATCAGTAGGGCAAGTCAGAGAAGGCGAATGCGCGGCATTCGCCTTCTTCGCATTCGGCGCTAGCTCCTCGTGCAGGCCCTCAGCGTGACATAGGGGGCGTTCGTGCCGGGTCTTACCGTCTCGCCCTGGTTTCTGGGTGTCGCCGCACCCACGTTCACATCCGCGTAAGACCAACCATTATCGTCATCTGCAGAGGCGTCCTCTCTACGCCCCTGCCGATCGATAAGACGGCCGGCATGACCGTGATCCCCGGTTACCCGGTTCTCGCCTGGAGAAAGCGCCTCACCTACCAGCTGGCCACGCCCCTCGTTGCCCATCACGACATAGCGCCCGTTCCAGTCTCCGGTGACGGCGGCCCATCCTTGCGGGCATCCCTCGGTGTTGAAGAACCCGACCATGTCGCGCGGGACATGAGCGCACCCGCCGACCAGGACCACCGCCAGCAGGGTGGTCGCCACCTTCATATTCATCATCGCCTCTCCCTTCTTCGGTCAATTCGTTACCCTGTGCCGCCGGTCCGGCTTGCGATCAGGTCGACGCCTCGATGGGCGCGACGAGTTCTCGCCGATCGGGGCGCGACCGAGCGCTACCCGAGATCAGCGACGCGACGCGTGACGGCGATCACGCGGTCGGGCGGTCGGGCTGTCGAGCTGTCGAGCTGTCGAGCTGTCGGGCAGCAATCCCGGTCACGAGGGAGCGGACCAGGCAGTTTGACACGAAGGCATTGCGCAAGCTCAAACACCCGTCTCGGTCCAGAACGATGCGCTCGTTCGTCGACCAGTGACGCGCCGCCGCAGCCGGATGCCGAAATCAGCGTTTCGATATGGAAGAGAACGCGATCGGAAAAGCCGCGCAACTGCGCAACTTGCTCGTCGGACGCCTCCTGCTCATTAGGTCCAGGCTGCAGCTTGAGGTGGATCCCGGATCAAGTCCGGGATGACGAGGATGGGATACCTGATCTCAGGTCATCCCATGCGCCGCCGGGATCGGCGAAGGTTCGCCGACCGGCTGCACCAGCAGACTCTCCTCCGGCTCCCCGCTCATCAGCCGCGCGACCAGCGCCTCGGGGTCCCACAGCACCCCCACCGGATTGTCCGTCGCCGCGAGCAGCGCCCTCCCCTCCTCCGCGCTGCAGGCGTCGACCTGGAATTCCATGCGGTTGCCGTCGGGATCGACGTAGTAGAGCGACAAGGTGGTGCCGTGGTGGACCGGCCAATAGGGGTGGATGCCGGCCGCCTTCAGCCGCTCGTACGTGCCGAGCAGGTCGGTGACATTGGCGTAAGTGTAGGCGACGTGGTTGACGCCGATCTGGCCGCGCTCGTCGGGACCGCCGCCGCCGGGCTTCAGCAGGTCGAGATTGGCGAAGGCGAAGCGGTGATGCTCGTCGTCATAGGTGAGGAAGGCGAGCGCCGGGTCCATGTTGACGATCTCGGCCTCGAACACGTCCCGATACCAGGCGATCATCGCCTCGTAGCGACGGGTCTGGTAGACGACATGGGCGAATTTGACCGGTCTGGCCATGGCGGGCTCCTGTTCTTTCGAGGAAGATAAGCCAGGCTGACGGGCCGCGCGGCCGTCCCCCCGGCCGCCGTGCGGAGACGAGGCTAGCATCGGCGCGGGGCGATGTCCAAGCGGGCGGGCCGGGCGGTGCCGGCGCGGGTGCGGACCGGGTGCGCAGCTTGACATAAGCGGGGGACCGTCGCCTGCTCGGGCGATGTTCCGACTGCTTTCCCGCTTCGGGCCGTGGGTGCTGCTCGCGGCCTTCCTGTTCGTCACCGGCCTCGTCCTCGCTCTGCTCGGGCTGCTGCTCGGCTTCGACCTGGGCGACGTCGATGCCTGGCTGGAGGCGCAGGGCGGGGTGTTGAACGCCGTGGGGGTCCTGCTGCTCAGAATCCTTTGCGGGATCGTGCTGCTGCTTTGCGTGCTGGCGCTCGTCGCGCCGTTTTTCTGGCGGAAGGACAAGGATGCGGACCGGCCGGGCTGGGGCTGCGCCCTGCTCGCCATTCCGGTGGGCTGGTTCGCCTGGGTCGGGATGACGATGTCCTATTAGGGCGCGTGGCAGGTTATTGCGTCCGCCCGCCCTTTCTGTTTCCCTTCCGCAATGTCCGGAGGGGAGATCGCGCTGGAGCCCAGGCGGGCGCATGCCGCCCGCGGACGCTTCGTCTTCTGGGCGAAGTCGCGGCTGCTGATCCTCAGGCGGACGGTGCAGAACCTCCTCGCAGGGCCGCCGCGGCTGCAGCGGGCCGCCCTTCCCGCCGGTGCGCGCCTGCTCGCTCATGACGAGCACCGGCTCTACAGCCTCGCCGATCCGCGCGAGCGGGCGCTGGAGCTGGGCAAGGTGCAGAACCTGCGGGTCGCGGCGGCGGCGGTGGACGGGCTGGTGCTGGCGCCCGGCGAGACGTTCAGCTTCTGGCGGGCGGCGGGGCGGCCGACGCGGGCGAAGGGCTATGTGACGGGGCGGGAGCTCAGGCTCGGCTGCATGATTCCCTCGGTCGGCGGCGGCATCTGCCAGCTGACCAACGCGCTGTCGCGGGTCGCGCACCGGGCGGGGCTGGAGATCGTGGAGCGGCACAGCCACAGCGTCCATCCCGAAGGCTTCTTCATCGACGACGCGACCGACGCGACGGTGTTCTGGAACTATGTGGACCTCCGCTTCCGCAGCGAGCGGCGGGTGCGGATCGGTGCGGTGCTGACCGAGACCACGCTCGTCGTCCGGCTGGACGCGCTGGCATGAGCCGCCGGTCGTGATCGGGGCGCCGCGCAGCTGCACGAGCTGCGGGGAGACGGGCTGCGCGATGCAGCGGCGGCACGGGATCGAGGCGCCGGCGGGGGCGCGCTCGGCCTGGCTGCTCGACGAGGTCTGGCCCGAATATGCGAGCATGGTCGCCGCGATGCGCGGGCCGGAGGACCAGTTGCTGGCGCCCGGGCTCCGGGGCGCGCGGCCGGGGCGCTATGCCTGGCCCGGAGCGGTGCGCCATCCGGCTGGCTTCGCGACGCTCGGGCGGCATCTCGCCATGCGGCGGGTGGCGAAGGCGCCGGGCGGGGTAAGGCAGCGCGCCTATCTGGTCCACGACCGCAGGGTGGCGCGGGCGCTGGCGCGGCGGATCGACTATCGCTGCAGCCATCTCGTCGTCGCGCAGACCCTTTTGCCCTGGCTGGACGAGGCGGGCGTGCTGGGCGGGCGCAGCTTCGACGTCATGATGAGCCGCCATCCGCTCGCCGAGATCCATCGCCGGCTGGACGAGGCCGCGGCGGCGATGGGGCCGTCGGCAACGATCGGGGATTTCCGCGCCGACCCGGGGCTGGTCGAGCGGGAGAGCGCGCTGCTGGCGCGGGCGCGGCGGATCTTCACGCCGCATCACGAGATCGCGGCCCTGTTCCCGGCGCAGGCGGCGCTGCTGGCCTGGCACCGGCCGGCGGCGACGGCGCGCGTGCCGGGGGAAAGGGTCGCCTTTCTCGGGCCGACCATCGCGCGGCAGCGGCCGGATCTGGTGCGGGCAATGGCTGGGGCCTGCCGGAGCCGCTGATCGTGTTCGGGGCGATGCTCGAGGGGGCCGAGGCCTGGGCCGGGGTGACGATCGAGCGGCGCGGCTTCGGGCCGAACTGCCTCGACGGGATCGGCGCGATCCTCCACCCCGCCGCGCTCACCGCCCAGCCGCGACGGCTGCTGCAGGCGGCGGCGAGCGGGGTCGCGGTCTATGCGACGGCGGCCTGCGGGATGGACCCGGGGGAGTGGCGGCCGCTCGAGGACTTCCGGCGGGGCTAGCCCGCCGCGGCCGGGCGCTGCAGGTTCAATCCCATCCGGTTTCGGCGTGGGCACGGTGCCAGATCAGCGCCGCGTCATAGCCGTGGATAGTGCGGACCAGATCGGGGTTCAGGGCCTCGGCGCCGCGCGCCGCGAGCGGGCGCAGGGGTCTGAGATCGATGACCTCGTGGCCGGTCGCAGCGGTGCCGGCAAGCGCCCGGTCGAGCCGGTTCTCGCCCGCGCGAAGCTCGTCATAAGCGTCGCTGGCGACGGGCGTCGGGGCGAAGTCGCGGCCCGGCACCGCCAGGCTGGAGCCCGGCCCGGGCAGGACGAGGAGATGGAAGGAGCGGCCGCCTTCGAGCGCCGCGAGCTCGGGGGCGAGCGCGCCGAGATCGAAGATGTTGAAGTAATTGGCGCCGCGGATCAGGTGGTTGTGGCCGAATTTCACCATCACCCTCGGGACCGGGCCCGGCGCGCGGGCCTCACGGAGGTTGCGAAGGAGGTTGCTCCGGTGGAGGGCGGCGCGGCGCTCAAGATACTGGTAGAGGCGCGTGTGCGACAGGGAGCCGATCACCAGGCTCTCCTCGAGCGTCTCGAGGATGAGGCCGCTTTCCGGATCGGGGCGCGGCCACGCGGCGCGGACCGCGGCGGCCAGGGCCGGGTCGGCGGACAGGCTGAACATGTTGTCCGGATTCGGATCGGGGCTTCGCGCGAGAGCGGCCCAGGATTCGGTGGACGCAGCCTGCAGGCGCTCGAAGGCGGCGCGGGCGGAGGCGGGCACGCGGGGCGCGAGCTTCGCGATCAGATAGCGGTCGTTGAACAGGTCGCGGTCGAGCCCCCAGATCCCGCGCGCCGCCGCGGCGCTCCGGACGAAGAATTCCATGCCCTGGCGCCAGCCATAGAGGCCGCCCGCGACGCCGGCTTCGGCCATGAAGCGACGGAGGCCGGCGATCCCGCCGCGCCCCGCGGCCGCCGCCATGTCCCGGGCGACGGTCGGCGCGAGCTCCAGGGCAAGCGCGCCATAGCCCGCCGGGATCAGCGCCTCGAACAATGCGGCCGCCAGCCGCTCGGTCTCGACGACCCCGTGCACCTCGCCGAACAGAGTGAAGCGCGCGGCGGCGGCCTCGCCGAGCAGGAAATCCCAGCCGGCTCCCGAGGGCCGGCCATCCTCCAGGGCGAGCGGCAGCCGGCCGCGCTGCAGCCCCTCGAGCAGCCGCTGCCGGGCTGCGGTGCGCCGCTCGTCGGGTCCGGGCGGCGTCGGCGGCACGGCAGGCTGGGCCAGGACCGGTGCGGCCGGCAGGACCGCAAGGCCGGCGGCGCATAGCAGCGTGCGGCGATCGATGGCGATGGCTTCCTCCCTTCCGGAAAGCATGCGCAATGGGCGGGCCCGCCCCACATGCCACAAATGTAGCGGGCCTGCAAATGATTGCCGGAGGAGTGCGACAGGGCGGGACATCCCCGCAATGGTCGTAAACCTCCTCTTTACGCCGGTTGATATATGTCAGCCCCGAGACAGGCCGCTGCGCGGGCCCGGAGGTTTTGTTGATGGCTTCACTCTCGGTCGAATCGGCGGGCGTAAGGACTGGCAGCCTGCTTGCCGACTGCGTCGCGCAGCATGGCAGCGCGACCCATCCATGGTTCCACAGCGAGGCCCTGCTCGCGGGGCCCGAGGCGTCGCGCAACCTGGCCGACGCGATCCACCTGCTCTGCGCGCTGCACGGGCGCCATCCCGGCGTGGTCGACCATGCCGCGACCCGCACAGTCGAGCCGGGAGGCCGGTCCTGGCTGGTCGCCGCGACCGGCGCGGCGGCGGCGGAGCGCACCCTGCTCACCCGGCTCGCCGTGGCGGCGGGGCCGATCCCGTCAACCCCGGGCGGCGGCGGCAGCGAGGCGGCGATCCAGGCGCAGCGCGGCGCGCTGGCGACGCTCGCCCAGTCCGACCGCAGGGGCACCGCTCTGGGCGCGGCCCTGGCCTTCGCCTGCGACTGGGCGCCGGTGCGCCGCAACGTGATCGAGGCGGCGGCGAGACGGCTCGGCGTCGAGACGGCGCCGCACGGCTTCGGCGACGAAGAGGTCTGGCGCATGGTCGCCGACGGGGCCGGTGCCAGCGAGCGGGCGCTTCTGTTCGGCGCGCAGCAGCTCGCCCTCCAGCACCGCGCGCTTTGGGACCTGCTCGAGGCCCGGGCGCAGGCGCGGCTGGGCTGATCGTCACCCCGGACCTGATCCGGGAACTCCCTGCCCGCGCCGACCCTGCCAGGCGAAAGGAGATTCCAGCTTTCGCTGGAATGGCGGGGACGGTTCGCTGGAAACGACGGGGAAGGTTGCGCCGCTTGCACCCCACCGCTAGGCCGGGCCCCATGCGCTTCGAAGGCACCAAATCCTATGTCGCGACCGAGGACCTGAAGGTCGCGGTCAATGCCGCGGTGACGCTGCGCCGGCCTTTGCTCGTCAAGGGCGAGCCCGGCACCGGCAAGACCATCCTCGCCCATGAGATCGCCGCCGCGATCGGCGCGCCGCTGATCGAGTGGCACGTCAAGTCGACGACCAAGGCGCATCAGGGGCTCTACGAATATGATGCGGTGGCGCGGCTGCGCGACGGCCAGCTCGGCGACGAGCGCGTCCACGACATCCGCAACTATATCAAGCGGGGCAAGCTCTGGGAGGCGTTCACCTCGCCCGAGCTGCCGGTCCTGCTGATCGACGAGATCGACAAGGCCGACATCGAGTTCCCGAACGACCTGCTCCAGGAGCTCGATCGCATGTCGTTCGACGTCTACGAGACGCACGAGACGATCGCGGCGAAGGAAAGGCCGATCGTCGTCATCACCTCGAACAACGAGAAGGAGCTGCCCGACGCGTTCCTCAGGCGCTGCTTCTTCCACTATATCCGCTTCCCCGACCGCGAGACGATGCAGGCGATCATCGACGTCCACTTCCCGGGTATCCAGAAGCTGCTGGTGCAGAAGGCGATGGACATCTTCTACCAGGTCCGCGAGGTGCCCGGGCTCAAGAAGAAGCCATCGACCAGCGAGCTGATCGACTGGCTGAAATTGCTGCTGCACGAGGATCTGCCGCTCGACGTGCTGCAGTCCAGGGACCCGGCCAGGGCGATCCCGCCGCTGCACGGCGCCCTGCTCAAGAACGAGCAGGACGTGATGCTGTTCGAGCGCCTCGCCTTCATGAGCCGGCGCCCTGGCAACTGAGGCCCCGGCTGAAAAGCCGATTGCTCCCAAAATCTTGCGCCTATAGGCTGGCCTCCTGAATGTCCTGGGGAGGGGAGCGGGCATGCGTATCGTCTGGATCGTGGCGGCGGCCCTGGCCGCGCTGGCGCCGAATGCGGCTGCGGCCGAGGGCTGGCGGCACCGGCCGAGCGGGGTCAACGTCCCCGATCTGCCGCAGGGCTTCTCGCTCGGCCGGGCGACGGAACGGCATGAGGGCGGCGACGTCTTCGTCCAGTTCGGCACGGAGCAGGAGCCGGTCACCGTCTACGTCTACCGCTCGGCCTGGCCGAACGTCGCGCTCTGGTTCGAGCGCACGCGGCTCGCGATGAACGTCAATGTCGGCTCGGGCGAGGCGGCGGTCGAACCGCGCAGCTTCACGCTCGGCGCCTCCCCTGCCCCGAACGGCCTGCGCGAGGAGATCGCGCTTCCCGCGGGCGGGCGCTTCCGCTCGACCGCGGTCGCAATGGCCCAATATGGCGAGTGGATCGTGAAGGTGCGGATCACCTCGGCCAACCTGGACCAGGCGGGGGTGCGCGCGAAGATGGACCGGCTGCTCGCCTCGATCCAGCTGCCGGGGACCGTCCCCGCGCCCCATCCGATGCGGGTGCCGGGCCTCTGCCCCGACGACGGCAATTTCACAGGCCGGGCGCTCACCAGCAGCGACCTCAATGCCGGCGCCGGCGCCGCGCTCCGGCTCGCGGCGGCGGAAGCGCGCGGCCGCGGCGGCCTCGCCGCCAATCCCGATGGCTGGTGCCGGGCGCGGGCGCCCATGCCGAGCCAGCTCGGCACGCTCTACCACCGGCGCGACGGACGCGGCTGGACGGCCCTGCTCAGCGATGCCGGGATCGGCATCGCCGCCTATCCGATCGACCTCCCGGACGCCGACGGCGCCGCCACCTTCGCGGTCAATCCGGGGATGACCGGGCTTGTCCAGATCTTCGATCACGTCCCCCCGCCCCAGTCGGCGCTGGAGGCGGGCATTCAGGTCCTGGTCGGCCGTGCCCAGCCGCAGAGCCGGCTCGAGGCCAACGGGCGCTGAGAAGGATGCTCCGTTCCCTGCTGCTCGCGCTGAGCCTTGCGGCCGCCGGTCCGGCGCTCGCGCAGACCAGCGAGGCGCCGCCGCCGCGCACCTATACGCAGGCCGATATCTGGAGCCGGAGCGGCGACCGGATCCGCTTCACCCTGGCCGGGATCAGCGTGCCGGCCGCATTGGGCACGCTCCGCTTCGGCCGGACCGCGGAAGCGAGCCGGGAGGGCCAGGCGCTCGACAATGCCCTGCTCTACGCATCCGCGGACCAGGCGGTGTTCGCCACGGTCTATATCTACGCGCCGGCCTTGCCCGATGCCGCCCTCACCGCCTTCATGACCGACCATGCGATCCATCTCCAGTCGGGGTCCGAGCTCAGGGTGCTGCGCCGCAGCGTCGCCGCCGCGGGCGGCCGCGAGGGCGTCGCGATCCGCGCCGATTATGCCGGCTTCCGGCAGGACCGGCTGGCGAGCAGCGCCGCGTTCCTCCGGGTCGGCCGCTGGATCGTGAAGCTGCGGGTCTCGGGCCCCGAAGCGCGCCGCGCCGAGGTCGAGGAAGCGATGAACAGCCTGCTCCGGGACATCCGCTTCGAGGGCCGCGTCATGCCGGCGGCGGCAACGCCCATTGCTGTCGGCAATTGCGAGCGCGCCCCCGAGCGGGCCGGCCGGCCGATGCCGTCGGAGGATGCCGACACGATGGAAGATGCGATCATGGCGGTCTTCCTGTCCGAGGACGACGTGGCGGAGGGACGCAGCGCCCCGCCGCCGCCGGCGCGGGTCGGGCCGGGCTGGTGCCGGTCGGAAGGCTATAGCATTCCCGATGCGCTCGGCCCGACGCCGGTGCTCCGCGACCCGAACGTCGCGACGGGGGATGACATCAGGCACAGTATCGCGATCGCGCTCTGGGGCGACAACGGGACGATGCTCGAAGTGGTGGAGCGGCGCTTCCGGCAGCGCAGGCGCTTCGTGCTGGTCCATCACCAGATCGGACAGACGACGATTCTCGGGGCCTATGATGCGGTGCCGACCGACGCGCAGCTCAGGGACGTCGCCATGGGCACCGACCGCGAGGGCGGCCGGATACGGGCGTCGATCGTCTACCGGGCAGGCGGCGGCAGCGACGTCAATCTCGGGATCGGGCGCTAGCCGGCCGGGACCGGCGCGTCAGCGCAGCCCGTCGCGATAGGCGAGCTCGAAATTGCCCCAGCGGCGGCCCTGGATCCAGAGCGGCACGAACACATTCTTGACCGCGAGATGGCCGCCCGAAAACTCCATCGAATAGGTGGAGAGCATCGCCTCCTTCTCGCTCGCGATCGCGCGCCGGGTGATGTCGTCGACGAAATTGCGGCGGTTGCGGCAATGGTCGGCATTCCAGTCGGGATCGTTCGGCCGCTGCGGCTGCGAGCGCTCGGTGATGTGCGTCGGCAGATAGCCGTTAATGTCGGTGAGCGCGGTGGCGATCAGCCTTTGCTCGTCCCGCATCAGCCGGTCGAGGATCGGCCGGACATAGGCGTCGGCGAAGGCGCAGAAGCGCACCTCATACTGAATCGGATTGGTGCCCGGCATGGCGATGTAATCGGTGTCGAACACGTCGTCGACGCTGACCTCGCCGCGCGCGATCCCCGCCTCGATGACGTCGCGGATCTCCGCGCAGGCGCGCTGCGCATATTCGATGAAGGGCGTGTCGTCGATGCGGACGCCCGACGAGGCGAGCTTGTCGAGCATCTCGTTGGAGAGCAGTTCCAGCTTGGTGAGCCGGTCATGGGTCTCGCGCAGCTGCCCGCCATTGTCCCGCGCGTCGGCGGCGAAGCTGGAGAGGCCGCTCTTCACGCTGTCGACGCTGGCCTGGATGTGGCTGGTCGACTGCGCGATGCCGTCGGTCTGGCGGTCGACCAGAGCGACGATGTCCGAGACGTCGCGCACCGTGTCGTTAATCGTGGAGAAAGTCGACTTGGCGACGCGGCTCTTCTCGACGCCGGACTTGATCTCGGTGGTCACCGCCTCCGCCTCGCGGGTCAGCGAGGCGATCGTGCCCGCAATCTCGCCGGTGGCGGCGCGGGTATCGTGGGCGAGCTTCTTCACCTCCGCGGCGACCACCGCGAAGCTGCGCCCGGCCTCGCCGGCGCGCGCCGCCTCGATCGTGGCGTTCAGCGCCAGCATGTTGGTCTTGCTGGCGATCGATTCGATGCTCGAGGAGACGCTCTGGACGCGGGTCATCGCCTCGGTGAAGCCCGCCATGCGCTCGCCGAGATGGCCGACGAGATCGGTGAGGCCGGAGAAGATGCGGATCGTCTCCTCGATCGCCGCCCGCCCCTGGTCGAGCTTGGCCCGGGCCTGTTCGGCGAGCACGCGCGCCTCGTCGGTGGAATCGGCGACGCGGGCCTGGTCGGCCATCAGCCGGGTGGTGACCTCCTCGAGGCCGTCGAGCATCCTGAGGTTGCGCGAGATGCGCTCGTTGACGCCCGCGACATAGCCGGCGACGTCGCTGCATTCGATCGACAGGGACCCGCAATCGCGGGCCACCTGGTTGATCGCTTCGCCGTCCGTCCGCTCGCTCGCGCTGCTCGCCACAGAGAGTCCCCGTTCTCGTTGTGACGGATGGGCTAAGCCGAATTGGTTGAAACGGCGTTAACTATGGGATGCGGGAGGGCACGTGCCCGGACCTCTCCCCTCAATCGAGCTTGACCGCGACAGGAGCGGCGCGCCCGCGGCTCATAGCTCCGCGGGGATGATGAAAATGCGCGGATCGCCATCCAGCTTCAGCCTGCGATAATGGCCCGGCGTAATCCCGGTATGGCGGACGAATTCGTGAATCCCGTGCGCCTGATCCACATAGCTCGGCTCGATCAGCTCGTCCCTCGCGCCCCACGAACTGGGATGGAGCTCGCGCACGCGTGCGGCGAAGCGTTCGAGAAGCGCCCAGCGCTTCGGCTTGACCCCCAGTTCCTGCTGGAAGGAGGTTCTGAGCCTGTGCCGCGAACAATCGAGCGAGTCCGCCAGCTGCGGAAGCCGCACGTCCCCGGCGGACCGCCGGCAGAGGTTGAGGCCGGCCCTCACCAGCGGATCCGACTGCCGGGCGGCGATGGTCCGCATCATCGCCTCCTCCAGCAAGGCGAGCCCGGCGACCGGCTCGCGGAGCCCCGAGAGCCGGTCGTAGAGCCTGCGGGCTTCGACGCGCCACAACGGTTCCAGATCGACGACCCGGTTATGGAGTTCGGCGGCAGGGATGCCGAACATTCCCGCGATCGCCCAGGGTTCGAGCAAAGCGACGAAATACTCGGCCCGCGTCGCCGCCGGGTCACAGCCCTCGGTCCACGTCGTCGAAGCGCCGCGGAGGGCGATGCGGGGAAAAGCCTGCCATTTGCCGCCCGGCAATCGCCAGTCGCCTGGCTCGCTGAACGTCACGACGAGGCTGACCCAGGGCAGCGGCAGCCGCCTGTAGCCCAGGTCGGACTCGGCGCTGCAATGATATTGGAGGAGGAACAGACCGCGCTCGCGGGCTTTTCGCGAGCATCGCACGAACAAGGCGTTCTCGGGTCGCATCGCGCCCTTCCTCCCTGTCCCCAGGGCGAAGATGCTGCCGGTCTCCCCCTCTGTCAATCGGCTCTCCGACGATGGCATCGGGCGTGCCGCGGACGATGGGCGTACATTGCACTTTTTCACAATTCGCGGCGCGAGGCCGGCGCTACGATAGCGGAGGGGACCGACAGGAGGAGTATGCGTAATGACCAGCCCTATCGGAAAGCTCGTCCGACCGTGGAGCCTTTTCCTGGCGGTCGCCCTGCCCGCCGCTGCCCTTGCCCAGCCGGCAGCAGTTGCCCAGCCCGCATCAGTTGTCCAGCCGGTTTCTTTCGCCGGCGGCTATGCCGGCGGCTACGGTATTCCGGGCACCACCTTCACATACACGACGATCCGGCTCAGGGAGCCGGAGGCGTCTCTTACCGGTCGCATCGGCCAGGCCTACAACCGCACCGACGCGCCCGACATCACAGGGCTTGAGCGACAGGGAGCGCGGATCCGCTTCGAAGCCGGTGGTCTGCGCTTCGATCTCAACCGTACTGCGACTGGCTTACAAGGCACGGTGCAGCCGCCCGGAGGCGTGCCGCAGCCGGCCTATTTCGCGATTCGGCCGGGTGCGGTGCCAGTGGAGCAGGTCGCACGCTACGAGGGCACCTATGCGCTGGGTGGCGGGCGGCTGCTTTCCCTGGCGCGCAACTCCTACGGTTACAATTTGTGGTATCTGGAAATGCCGTCCGGGCGCACCGGCTTTCTGTTCAACCTGTCCAGCACCGACCGGGGCGGCGACTGGATCGGCGGTCCATGCATCTTCTGCGCCGGGCCCGAGCGCCTGCGGATTCGCCTGCTGCCGGAGACCGACGCAGAGCCGGGGCCGCGAATCGCGGTCACGCTGGACGGCCGCGAACGGACGCTGCGCCGCCTGGCGACCTACCGGGCCGAGGAGGTCAGCTTCACTTCGCGCGACGGCACCCGCCTGACGGGCACGCTCTTCCTCCCTTCCCGCGGCCGTCGGCACGCCGCGGTGGTGGTGACGCATGGCTCGGGAGCGACCGGCCGGAACGGGTTCAACGGCACGATCCGCTTTATTGCCGAGGCCTATGCCCGACGGGGAATCGCGGCGCTTATCTACGACAAGAGGGGCACCGGCAGCTCCACCGGAGATTGGGAGCGAGATGGCTTGGACGACCTCGCCGACGATGCGGCGGCGGCGTTGCGGTTTCTCGCGGGCCGCGCCGACATCCGGGCGGATCGGCTCGGCCTTTCCGGCGCAAGCCAGGCCACCTGGGTCCTCCCGATGGCGGCCAGCCGCTTTCCGGGCGTCCGCATTCTGCAGATGCGGGTCGGCTCGGCACCGATGGGCGTTGAGGAATCCGAGCGCATGCGGCTGGAAAGGCAAATGCGGAGTGACGGCTTTCCGCAATCGGAGATCGAACAGGCACTGCGCATCCGCTCGATGATGGATGACTATGCCCGGACCGGGCAAAACTGGGATAGCCTTGCCGCCGCGGCCGAGGCGGTAAAGGACAGGCTCTGGATGACCCGCTATATCGCCGGGCTTCCTGCGCGGGATGCCCCGGACTGGCCGTGGCTGCGCGAAGCGTTCGCCGTCGACGTCCGCCCCGATCTTGGGCGGTTCCGCGGCAGCATCCAGATGCTGTACAGTGGAAAGGACGAGCTGCTCGATCCTGCCGAACCGATGGCAATGTTGCGTGCCGCGCTGCGCGGCGGCGCGGCGCGCGATGTCCAGATCGAGGTCATTCCAGATGCGAATCACAATGGCCTGGACGCAGTGGAGGGCACGGAACGGGAATTTCCACGCCTGCAGCGTTACATGCCAGGCTATATCGACAAGATCGTCGACTGGGCGGTGCGTCGCCTGCGCTGAGGGAGGCGGTGCGCCGCTGCTCGTTTTGCGGGGGAGGAGACTGATGAAGCAACATAGGGGTTTTGCGCCGTTCGCTTCGGCGGCTCTGCTGCTTGCCTATCCGCCCGCGGCGTCGGCCCAGGCGCAACCCGCACCTTTCGCGTCCGCGGGCGACATCGCGAGCACGGTCGAAGCGATCGCGCGCATTCGTTTGGCCATGTCGCCCAGCTTTTCGCCGGACGGGCGCACCATCGCCTTTCTTTCCAATGCCAGCGGCAGCCCGCAAATCTGGCTGATGCCGGTGGCGGGCGGAGAACCGAGGCAGCTCACCAACCTCCCGGATCCGGTAGAGAGCGTGTTCTGGTCGCCCGCCGGCGACTGGCTCGCCTACAGCGTTTTGCCCGGTGGCGGCCTCAATGCCCAGATCTACGTGATGCGTCCCGATGGCAGCGGCGCCCGCCGCCTGACCGCGGGCGGCCGGGAAACCAATTCATTGTCCGGCTGGACCGACGACGGGCGCCGATTGCGGATGGGCTCCAACGCGGCCAGCCCGAATGGTATCGACGCCCAGCTGATGGATCCCGCGACCGGTGCGGTGACCCGGGTCGCTTCCGGTGGGCTCAACACGATCACCGATGTCAGCAGCGATGGCCGCTACGCCATCGTTTCCCGGTTGGTCAGTCGCGGCGACGACAACCTCTATCTGGTCGACCTGCGCACCGGCACCGAAACCCTGCTGACTCCCCATGAGGGGCCAGGGGAATTCGGCTGGGGCCAGTTTTCGAACGACGATCGGCGCATCCATCTGGTCTCCAACGCCGGTCGCGACCTGACCGCGATCGGCACGATCGAGCTTGGCGCTGACGGCGTGCCGGGTCCTATCCGGATTGTCGTTGCACGCGACGACGCCGAGGCCGATGGCGGCTTGCTGTCGCGCGACGGCGCGCGTGCCGCATTGGTCTGGAACGCGTCCGGCCGGACCGAGGTCGACATTCTCGAAACGGCCACGGGCCGAACCACGCGAGTCGCCTTGCCGTTCGACGTAAATAACGGCCGCATGGAATTTTCTCCCGACGGGACGATATTGGCGCTGGGCGGGATCGGCGCGACCAAGCCCAACGACATCTACTTCGTCGATCTCGCCACCGGCGCCGTCTCGCAGCGGACCCACAGCAGGCATGACGGAGTCGACCTCACACGCCTCGTGTCGCCGCAACTCATCACCTATACCGCTCATGACGGACTTCCGCTGTCGGGCTGGCTCTATCGGCCGGCCGGCGCCACCGGGCCTGGACCGATGGTGTTCGACTATCATGGCGGCCCGGAATCGCAGGCCCGGCCGGCGCTGAACAGCACCATCCAGGGACTCGTCGCCAGCGGCATCAGCGTTTTCGTGCCCAACGTGCGCGGCTCCAGCGGCTTCGGAAAACGGTTCGTGAATCTGGACAACGGAGCGCTCCGCGCGAACGCGGTTCGCGACATCGAAGCGACCAGCCGGGCGATGGTGGAGCGCGGCATCGCCGATCCGCGCCGGCTCGGCATCAGGGGCGGATCCTATGGCGGCTACATGGTGATGGCCGGGATCACCGAATATCCGGATATGTTCGCCGCGGCCTCCAATTCATTCGGAATCGTCAATTTCGCGACCTTCTTCGCCAATACGGAACCCTATATCGCCGCCGCTTCGACCACCGAATATGGCGATCCGGTCAGCCAGGCCGATATGCTGCGCGCCTTGTCTCCGATCCATAAGCTCGATCGCATCCGGACGCCGCTGAGCGTTCTTCACGGCGCCAACGATACGAACGTGCCGGTCGTCGAGGCCGAACAGATCGTGGCCAACCTCCGGTCGCGCCGGATACCGGTCGAGTATATCCTCTTCCCCGACGAGGGACATGGCTGGCGGCAATTGCCCAACAGGGTCCGCGCGACGGTTTCCATCGTCAATTTCTTCAACCGGTGGCTGAACCGCTGAGGAAGGGGAGGCTGCATGAACTGGATGAATCGACTCGCCTTCGGGCTTGCCACCTTGTCATGCCGACCTTCCAGACCGACAGATCTCGCATGCGGTCCCGCCCGATCGCTCACTCATGACCTTCCCCGATGCGAGGAGCCCAAGCCGGCGATAGCGCGTCCGATGTCGGTGCCACGTGCCCTCCCCGGGGTGACGTTGAAGGCCGAATGGAATACAGCCTTCGGTGCCATGTTCTTCTCCTTCGTCGACGAGCTTCGTGCCGCGGGAATTCCCGCCTCGATGAAGGAGCATCTGACGCTGCTGGAGGCGCTGGACGCGGACGTGATCGGCGCCAGGCCCGAGGACTTCTATTATCTGGCGCGGGCGACCTTCGTGAAGGACGAGGGGCTGCTCGACCGCTTCGACCAGGTATTCGGCAAGGTCTTCAAGGGGCTGGAGGCGAGCTACGGGCCTGACGCGGCGCCGGTGCCCGAGGAATGGCTGAAGGCGGTCGCGGCGCTCTATCTCACCGAGGAGCAGATGGCGGAGATCCGCTCATTGGGCTCCTGGGAAGAAATCATGGAGACGCTCAAGAAGCGCCTTGAGGAGCAGCAGGGGCGACACCAGGGCGGCAGCAAGTGGATCGGCACGGGCGGCACCTCGCCCTTCGGCAATTCGGGCTACAATCCGGAAGGGGTGCGGATCGGCGGCGAAGGCGGGCAGAAGCGCGCGCTTAAGGTCTGGGACAAGAGGGAGTTCCGCAACCTCGACAACCAGGTCGAATTGGGCACGCGCAACATCAAGGTCGCGCTGCGGCGGCTTCGGCGCTTCGCCCGCGAGGGCGCGGCCGAGGAGCTGGACCTGGACGAGACCATCTCGGGCACGGCGCGCAAGGGCTGGCTCGACATCCGGATGCGGCCGGAGCGGCACAATGCGGTGAAACTGTTGCTCTTCCTCGACGTCGGCGGCTCGATGGACCCGCATATCCAGCTGACCGAGGAATTGTTCTCGGCGGCCACCGGCGAGTTCAAGAATCTCGAATTCTTCTACTTCCACAATTGCCCCTATGAGGCGCTCTGGAAGGACAATCGCCGCCGCTTCCAGGAGCGCACGCCGACCTGGGAGGTGCTCCACAAATATGGCCACGACTATAAATGCGTGTTCGTCGGCGACGCCTCGATGAGCCCCTATGAGATCAGCCATGCGGGCGGCTCGGTGGAGCATTATAACGAGGAGGCCGGGGCGACCTGGCTGCAGCGGCTGACCACGACCTATCCGGCCGCGGTGTGGCTGAACCCGGTGCCCGAGAAATATTGGGGCTATACGAGCTCGATCCAGCTCGTCCGCCAGCTCATGCAGGACCGCATGTACCCGCTGACGCTGCAGGGGCTGGACGACGCGATGCGGACGTTGAGCCGGAAGGCATGAGCCTGGCGGGACTGCTGCTCGTCGCGCTGGGGCTAACCGCCCAGGCCCCGCCTCCCCCTTCCCCCGAAGCCCGTGCCGCCTGGCAATTCGACCGGAGCGACCTCACCCCCGATCCGCGCATCCGCTTCGGGGTGCTGGCGAACGGGATGCGTTATGCGATTCTGCCCAACCGGACGCCCGCGCAGGCGGTTTCGATCCGGCTGCTGGTGCGGGTCGGAGCGACGGCGGGGGCGCCGGGCGAGGCGCATTATCTGGAGCATATGGCGTTCATGGGATCGCGGAACGTGCCGGAGGGGGCGCGGGCGCGGCTGAGCGGGCGGGAGCGGCTGCGCGAGGGCACCGAATATAACGCGCATACCGGCGACTATGACACCTATTACCGGTTCGACCTGCCGGGGCCGGACCGGGCGCAGCTCGGGCGCATCCTGTTCCTGCTGCGCGAGATGGTCAGCGAGCTGACCTTGAGCCCCGAGGCGGTGGTGCGGGCGCGGGCGGAGATCCTGGCGGAGGTGCGCCAGCGCTCGGGGCCGGACGACCGGCGCGACCGGGACCAGATCGCCTTCTTCCTGCCCGGCACGCGCATCGCCCGGGCGACGCTCACGGGCAGCGAGGCAGAGGTGGCGGCGGTCGGCGCCGAAGGCCTGCGGCGGCTCTACGAGGCCTATTATTCGCCGGAGCGGACGACCCTGATCGTCGTCGGCGATGTCGACCTTGCCCGGCTCGAGGCGCAGATCGCCGAGCGGTTCGGCGACTGGCCCGCCGAAATGGACGCGATGGATCCGCCGCCGGAGCGGATCGAACCGACCGAGGGCACGCGGTTCCGCATCCTCGTCGCGCCGGTCGGGCCGACCTGGGCGACGGTGGCGGTGACCGGGCCGCGCGGGGGCGATGCGGCGGGGCCGCGGGACCAGGGCTTCCTGCAGTCGCTGGCCGCGGACATGCTGGCGGCGCGGGTGACCGGTCATCGGGGCGGCGACCGGCCGTTCATGGATACCGACGCGGCGGTCGAGGATTATTACCGCACGGCGCGGATCGCGCGCTTCGCGGTGCGCGCGCTCGACAATGACTGGCGGATGGCGGTGCGGGTCGCCGAGCAGGAATTGCGCTGCGCGCTGGAGAACGGCTTCACGCATGACGAGCTGGCGATCACGCTGGAGCGCGAGGCCGAGCGGCTGGCGGCGTTCCGCGGACCCGAGACCAGCAGCGCGATCGCCGACCGGCTGACCGAGATGGTGGGCATGGGCGTCGTGCCGACGGCGCCGGGCCGGGTGGAGGACACGCGCGCCTATCTCGGGAGGATCCGGCTGGAGGCGGTCAACGCCGCCTTCCGCGCTGCCTGGGCCGCGCCGGGGCGGCGCGTCCATCTCGCGCACGACCGGCCGGTCGAAGGGGGCGAGGCGGCGGTGGCGGCGGCGTGGCGGGCGGCGGCGCCCTGCCCCCGCCCCCAATAGTCATCCCGGCGCAGGCCGGGACCCATGAACGCCGAAGTAGCAAAATGAGTCCCTGCCGCCTTCTCTCATTCAAGGCGCGGTGTTCATGGGTCCCGGCTTTCGCCGGGATGACTAATTTCTTCCCTTCCCTCCATCCTGCGCTGCTTGCCGACGATGCAGGTCGCGAAGGCGACGGCGGTGCCGAGACAGAGCTGCCAGGGGAAGGCCAGGGATTTCCAGGACGCGGGCAGGCCGAGCAGGTCGACGACGTAGCTCTGCTGAAGGCCGATGGCGACGAAGCCGGCGACGAGCGCGGCGATCACCGAGGCGGTCGAGCCGCGCCTGGTGAAGAGCAGGGTGAAATAGACGCCGAGCAGGCCGGAATAAGCGAAGGTCATCACCCCGAGCGCGAAATCGAGCAGCGGCGCGGCGGTGTAGCGCTGCCAGTAGAAGCAGAGCACCGACATGCCGAGCAGGGCCAAAGCGAGCAGGACCATACCGATCCGGCCGGCGCGGACATAATGCGCCTCGTCCCGCGGCCCGCGCCGCTCGGCCAAGGGCCGGTAGAAATCCTGGATCAGCACCGAGCTCATCGAGATCAGGCCCGAATTGACCGCGGCCGCGGCGAGCACGCCGACGGCGACGAAGCCGCGGATGCCGGGCGGGATCTGGGTCAGGATATAGTGCATGAAGATGGTGATCCGCTCGCCCCCGAACTCGCGCGAGGCGGCGGCGGCGCCGGGGCCCATCAGGTCCGGCCGGTCGTAGACGATGTGGAGCAGCGAGCCGATCATCAGGAAGAGGAGGACAACCGGAACGGCGGCGACGACCGAGGCATAGAGCGCGCGCTTCGCGTCGCCGGAGTCGCGGCAGGCGAGGAAGCGCTGGGTATTGTCCTGGTCCAGGCCCTGGCTGGCGAAGAACAGCAAAGTGATGCCGGTGACGATCGCGAGCATCGAGAAGGATGAGGTCAGGTCGATCGAGAAATCGACGAGCCTGAGCTTGTCCGCGCCCTGCAGGGCCGAGACGATCTCGCCGGTCGGGGCCGGGATGCTGGTCCACAGGATGATGAGGACGACCAGCGCCGCGCCGACATAGAGCAGGACCTGGACGAGATCGCTCCAGATCACCGAGCGAAGCCCGCCGATGAAGGTGAAGACGAGCCCGAGCACGACCAGGGCCGCGGAGGCCGCCAGCACATAGCCCGGTCCGATATCGGCGAAGATGATCATCGAGACGGCGATCGCGGCGAGGTAGAGCCGGGCGCCGCTCGCGAAGATCCTCCCGATCAGATACATGGCGCCGGCTGCGCGCATCGCCGTCGCGCTGAAGCGGCTGCGGAGCAATTCGTAGACAGTCGTCACGCCCTCCGCGTAGAGGCGGGGGATCAGGAAGCGGGAAAGCAGGAAGGCGGCGAGCAGCGGGCCGAGGAAGCTGGTGAGATAGGTATAGTCGCCGCGATAGGAGAAATCCGGGGCGCCGAGGAAGGTCGCCGCCGACTGGGTCGTCGAGAGCACCGAGACGGCCACGAGCCAGACCGGCACGCGGTGGCCGGCGAGGAAATAATCCTCGGTGCTGCGCTGGCGGCGGGTCGAGAGGATGCCGGCCAGCGCCAGCACGACGATATAGCCGCCGACGATCGCCCAATCGAGGAGGGTGAAGCGGGCGTCCATGCCGGTCCCCCCTCCCCGCCCGTCAGCGCCGGATCAGGTGGAAGCGGGTCTGCCGCTCGTCGAGCCAGCGGACCGCGCGGCCGTCGAAATAGGCGTCCTGCTCGAGCCGGAACTCGATCTCCTGCCCGCCCCATTCGGGCACCGCGCGGCGGACGTTGAGCTCGATCGACCAGGCGGTGTCGGGACGAAGCCGGTGGGCGCCGCGCGGGTCGGCATTCTGGTTGTCCCAGAAGCCGATCGCGGCGCCGGCGCCATGGCCGTGATAGCCGAGCGGATGGGAGTAGATGGTGGCGCGGATGCCGGCCGCGCGGGTCCGGGCGAGCGCCGCGGCGAGGATCTCGTTGCCGCTGAGGCCGGTCCGGAAGCTGGCGCGCAGCATGTCCTGGACCCGGTTCGCCTCGGCCATGCCCGCGCGCAGGCCCTCGGGCGCGTCGCGCTCGCCGGGGCGAAGGACGTAGGCGAGCTGCTGCGTGTCGGTGTTGAGGCCGAGATAGGTGATGCCGAAATCGGTCCAGAGCATGTCGCCGGGCTGGATCACCGCATCGCCCTCCAGCGGCTCGGGCGACCCGCGGCGGACGATCTCGACCGAGGGGTGGAACCAGGTGGCGAGGCCGAGCGCGGCGATGCGCTCGCGATACCACCATTGCAGGTCCGCGGCGGTGGTGGTGCCGGGGCGGATCGTGCGGCCGGAAAAACCCTCGGCGATGATCGCATGGGCAATGCGCACGATCTCCGGATAGCGGGCCATTTCCGCCGGGATGCGCGTTTCCAGCCAGCCCACGGCCAGCTCGTCGGTCGGCCGCACGCGGGCGCGGAAGCGCGGCGGCAGCGCGGCGATGAAGGATTGATACTGGCTGTGCGTCAGGCCGTCGGCGAAGGCGGTATTCGGCGAGACGTTGATCGCGATCCGGCGCGGATTGCGCTGCGCGACGAGCGCCGCGAGACGGCGGAACTGGTCCGGCTCGGCGGCGGGATCCCAGGACGGCTGGAACAGGCCGGCGAGCCCGTAGCGGCTGACCGTCAGCCGCTCGAGCGGCCCGCCGCCGGGATCGAAGAAGACCAGGATGGTGCGGCGGCGGGCGCGCATGCTCGTCGCGTTGAGCATGGTCGTCATCACGGGGTCTTCGAGATATTCGCGGGCGATCAGCACCCACATGTCATAGCCCTGCTCGCGCATCAGCCGCGGCACCACCGTATCCAGCCGCTCGGCGAGCCAGGCGTCCTGGACGCGGGCGCGCTCGCGCAGCGGGAGGATGTCGGGCATATCCTGCGCCAGTACCGGGACGGGCAAGAGCAGGGCCAGGAGAGCGAGGAGCCAGCGCATCAGTAGAGCAGGTGCGGCCGGCGGGCCTCGGCCCAGGCCTCCTCGTCGGGGACGGTGACGGCGTCGAGGTCGCCGGGCGAAGCGGCCGCATCGTCCACCCATTCGCGCAGGCCCGGGCCGCCGTTGATCACGTCGATGGCGAGCTTGTCGAACTCATATTCGTAGGGGAAGTCGCGCCAGAGATCGTAGTCCGGCTGGAGCGCGCGGATCGCCTTGAAGCCGAGCGCCTGCAGCCGCCAGGGGCGGAAGGCGCGATGGTCGTAGGCGCCGCCCTCGGCGTGGATGAAGACGCCGGAGCAGAGCTTGCCGACATGCTTGTGGAAGGTCGGCTGGAACCAGATGTCGCGCAAGGTGCAGCCGGCGAGCCAGTCCGGCGCGGTCCGGCGCATCCCGGCGATCACCTGCTTCGCGTCCACGTCCGGGGCGCCGAACAGCTCCAGCGGCCGCGTCGTGCCCCGCCCTTCCGACAGGTTCGTGCCTTCGAGCATCACCGTGCCCGCATAAGCGCGGGCCATGTTGAGAGTCACGGCATTGGGGCTCGGGTTGATCCAGACCCGCTCGGGCGGCCAGCCGAAGCCGGGCCCCTCGTCCGGCTGCCAGCCCTCCATCGCGATCACGCGGTAAGCCACGTCGAGCCCGAAGTGGGCGATGAACCAGTGGCCCATCTCGCCCAGCGTCAGGCCGTGGCGCATCGGCATCGGCCCGGCGCCGACGAAGCTCTCCCAGCCGTGGCGGAGGGTCAGCCCCTCGACCGGGCGGCCCGCCGGATTGGGCCGGTCCAGCACCCAGACCGCCTTGCCGTGCTGCGCCGCGGCCTCGAGCACGTAGAGCAGGGTCGTGACGAAGGTGTAGATGCGGCAGCCCACGTCCTGCAGGTCGACGAGAATGATGTCGAACGTGCCCATGGACTGGCCCGACGGCCGCCGCACCTCGCCGTAGAGGCTGAACACCGGCATGCCGTAGGTGGGATCGGTATAGTCCGGCGACTCCATCATATTGTCCTGGAGGTCGCCGCGGACGCCGTGCTGCGGCCCGAACACCGCCGAGACGTTGAGACCCGTGGCGATGAGCGCGTCGAGGCTGTGGGTCAGGTCCGCCGTCACCGAGGCCGGGTGGGCGAGCAGGGCGACGCGCTTGCCCTCGAGCGGCTTGCGGAGGTCCGCGTCGGCGAGCAGGCGGTCGATCCCGGTTTTCATGCGCCCGGTGCTGGCGGCAGTTCGAGCGCAAAGCAAGCGTCGTGGTGGAAATCGGGCTCGCCCGGCGGATGCGCGAGCGCCCACCAGGATTTGCTGCCGTCCTTCGCTACGATGATCGCGGAAAGGCCCATCGGCCCGAGCACCGGCATGGCGAGCGCAACACGCATTTCGAAGCGGTCCACGCCAATCAAAGTCTCGATGTGCGGGGGATTGATCGCGGCAGCTCGCATGCCGCTGCGGTGGCTGTCGAAGCGCCAGGCCGCCCATTCGGTCGAGGGCGAGAAATTGAATTCGAGATAGCCGGGCGCGTTGGCGAGGAAGGCCTCGAAGCAGGTCTCCTCCCACAGGCCGTCCCTGCGCTCGGGCGGACGCGGGCGCGGCATGGCGATCGCGGCGGTGGTGCCCCGGACGAGGTAGCGAAGCGTCAGCTGGCGCGGGCCGGGACGGTCGACCTCGACCTGGATCGACCGGACAGCATCGCCGGTTGAATCGGGATGGGGAAGCAGGGAATACATGGCGCCCCGATAACGCGGCGCCCCCCTCCCGTCATCCCGTCACTCGGCCATCGTCTCGCCCGAGCCGCCGATCTCCGCGGGGAAATCGCGGAGCTTGGGCAGGCCGTCGCGCATCGGGTGGCGGGTCGAGGCGTAGTTGAGATGGGCACTCGGCGCGAAGTCCAGGCTCGGCAGCTTGCCGGCGGGGATGTCGACGAGGCCGAGCGTCGGATGCTGGATGAAGGCGGCGCCGCCGCACTCCGCGCAGAAGCGGCGGTTGCTGAAGCCGGTCCGGTTATGGCCGCCGAGCCGGTCCTCGCCCTGCGTGACGCTGACCGCGTCCGCCGGCCAGAGCGACCAGCCGGCCAGGGGCGCGCCCGACCAGGCGCGGCAGTCCTCGCAATGGCAATAGCCCATGTCGAGCGGCGCGCCGCGCGCCTCGAAATGGACGGCGCCGCAGAAGCAGCTGCCTTGGTGAGTGTCGGTCATGTCAGCCTCCCTCAGGCGGCCTCGAGCCGGGCGCAGCCGCGGACTGCGAGGCACTCCAGCGTCTCGGCCACCGTGGACTTCTCTACTTCCTCGGCCACCCGGGCGCCAAGCGCCGCTGCCGCCGCGGCGTAACCGGGATCGGCCAGCACGGACTCGATCGCGCCGCGGAAGGCATCCGCCGCCGCGGTGGCCGGGAGCATGAGGCCGGCGCCGCGGGCGGTCACGCGGGCCGCATTGTCGTTCTGGTCGCGGCCGTGCGGCACGACGATCAGCGGCTTGCCGTGCATGAGCGCGCGGGTGACGGTGCCATGGCCGCCATGGGTGACGACCAAAGCCGTCTCCGGCATCACCGCATTGTGCGGCGCGCTGTGCACGAGCGCAGTATTGGGGCCGGGGAACAGCTCCTCCGGCGCGATCGTGTCGCCGAGCGTGACGAGCAGCCGCACCGGCAGGGCCGAGGCGCCGTCGATCACCGCCTGCAGCACGCCGACATGGTCCTGGAAGGTGGTGCTGAACGCGGCGAGGACGAGCGGGCGAACGTCGTCCGGGCTCCAGGGCGACTGCCAGGGCGCGGCCCAGGGCGGATCGGCGAGCTGCGGGCCGACATAGGCCATGTTCTCCGGGAGGGAGGGCGGCGCGAAGTCGAAGGCCTCGGCGGTACCGAGCAGCAGCGCCTCGGCCGGCTCGAGTTGGTCGGCGAGCCGGGCGAGCGGACGCAGGCCGAGCAGCCGGCGCGCGGCGTTCAGCGCCGGCAGGCCCATGGCGAACAGCGCCTCGTTGCCCGCCGCGACCTCGCGATGCAGGGCCTCGTCCTCGGGCGTTTGGGCCGGTACGAGGCCGGGCCCGACCGGGGGCACGCCGGGCGTCCCGAACAGGTTGATGTTGCAGGTGAGCGCGACGAAGCGCTGGCCGATCGCCTCGCAGCCGGCCATCACGCCCATCAGCATCTCGCTGGAGATGACGAGGTCGGCGGGCTCGCGGCGCAATTCCTCGACCACGTCCTCGGCATAATCGAGCGCCGGGCCGGCCCAGACCCGCTCGAGCACCAGCCGGATCTGGTCCTGCGGCGTTTCCGCCTTCCAGTCGCGGAAGCTGTCGCTCTCCCGGCTGCGGTCGGGGCGGCTGGGCGCGCGGGTCCAGGGAATGAAGGCGGCGCCCGCCGCCTCGGCCTCGGGCCGGTTGCACCGGTCGCTCATCACGCGGACGCGGTGGCCGCGGTCGGCCAGCTTGCGGGCGACGGTCAGCATGGGCATGACCGAGCCGCCACCTTCCCAGGTGGCGATGAGGAAGTTCGTCATCTCGTCTACTCCTGACGCTACACGCTTCCCCTTGTGGCGGCCGCCAAAGCCCATGGCCGCCCGCCGAACAATGGCGGCGAGACGGAGATGACGCTTGCTGCGACGAAAGCGACGGATGACCGCGGGCGAATCTGTGCTAAGCGCCGCCGGCCATGACGACCTACGCATCCGATCTCCTGCGCCTGCTCGCCGAGCGCGGCTATATCCACCAGATCACCGATCCGGAGGGGCTGGACGCGCTCGCCGCCAGGCAGGTCGTGCCCGGCTATATCGGTTTCGACGCGACCGCGCGGTCGCTCCATGTCGGCAGCCTCGTGCAGATCATGCTGCTCCGGCGGCTGCAGCAGGCCGGGCACAAGCCGATCGTGCTGATGGGCGGCGGCACCTCCAAGATCGGCGACCCGAGCTTCAAGGACGAGGCCCGCAAATTGCTGACCGCGGAGACGATCGACGCGAACATCGCCTCGATCCGCCGGGTGTTTGAGGCCTTCCTGACTTTCGGGGACGGGCCGAGCGACGCGGTGATGGTCAACAATGCGGACTGGCTGGACGCGCTCGAATATATCCCCTTCCTGCGCCAGATCGGCCAGCATTTCTCGGTCAACCGGATGCTGAGCTTCGACTCGGTGAAGCTGCGCCTCGACCGCGAGCAGTCGCTGAGCTTCCTCGAGTTCAACTACATGATCCTTCAGGCCTATGACTTCCGCGAGCTGGCCCTGCGCGCGGGCTGCCGGCTGCAGCTCGGCGGGTCCGATCAGTGGGGGAATATCGTCAACGGCATCGAGCTGACCCGGCGGATGGACTCGGTCGAGGTCTATGGCGTGACCACGCCGCTCATCACCACCGCGGACGGCGGCAAGATGGGGAAGACCGAGAAAGGCGCGGTCTGGCTGAATGCGGACCAGCTCAGCCCCTACGATTATTGGCAATTCTGGCGGAACACGCAGGATGCGGACGTGGGCAAGTTCCTGCGCCTGTTCACCGACCTGCCGCTCGATGAGATCGCGCGGCTGGAAGCGCTGGAGGGCGCCGGGATCAACGACGCCAAGAAGGCGCTGGCCGACGCGGCGACGGCGATGCTGCATGGAGCGGAGGCGGCGGCATCGGCGGCCGAGACCGCGCGGCGGACCTTCGAGGAAGGCGCCGCCGGCGAGGATCTGCCCACGCTGAAGGTGACGGGCGAGATCGGCCTCGTCGATGCCCTGGTCGGCCTGGGCCTCGTCGCCTCGAAGAACGAGGCGCGGCGGCTGATCCAGCAGGGCGGCGCCCGCGTGAACGGCGAGGCGGTCACCGGGGACGGGCCGGTCGCCGTGTCAGGCGAGGTCCGCATCTCGGCCGGGAAGAAGAAGCACGGGCTGCTTGTTTCCTGATCGTCATTGCGAGGAGCGCAGCGCCGCGGCAACCCAGACTGGGTTGCTTCGCTTCGCTCGCAATGACGCCGAAGGCTACCGTCTGCCGCCCGCGAGCAGGCTGTCGCTGCCCTCCTGGATGTCGGCGACCAGCCAGCGGTCGTTGCGGTGGTCGAGCAACAGGGTCACGCGGTGGCTTTCGCCCAGATTGGTGAAGGAGATCACCGCCCGCGCCCCGCCATTGTCGCGGCGCTCGACCGACTGGATGGTGTAGCGGAAATTCTCGAAATCCTGGCAGCGGCAAAAGGGGTCGTAGCCGAGCCCGGTGTCGCCGTCGCTCTGCCGGGCGATCGCGACAGCGAGCTCGGGCGTGTAGAGATTGCCGGTCCGGGGCGTCTCCCCGCGCAGATAGGGCTGGTAAATCTCCCCGATCAGGACGCGGGCGCCTTCCAGGTCCGGCGCAGGCGCGGCGGCGGCCGGAGGCGGCGGCGCGGAAGCTGCCGTGTTGGTGGCGAGCTGCGCCGAGGCGGTTCCCGCGCCATTGTTGCTGGCGGCCTCATTATTGTTGCAGGCGGCCATGGGCAGCAGCGCCAGCCCGGCAGCGATCGTCAGTCTCATGCGCCGATCCCCCTCGTCGCGGGGGAGCCTATGGCCTCACCCGCCGCGCAGCAAGCCCACGGCAGCGTCGCGCTCCATCAGATAGAGGAGGATGCGGGCCGCTTTGCCCCGCTCGCTGTCGAGGCCGCCGTCGCGGTCGACGAGCAGGCGGGCATCGTCCATCGCCATGGGCGCGAGGTCGCGGATCTGCTCTGGCGTGGCGAGGCGGAAGACGGCCTCGCCCGACTGGCGCGTGCCGAGAATCTCGCCGGCGCCGCGCAGGCGCAGATCCTCCTCGGCGATGCGAAAGCCATCATTGGTCTCGCGCATCAGGGCGAGGCGAGCCCGCGCGGTTTCGCTGAGGACATTGCCGCGCAGCAGCAGGCAGATGCTGTGCTGGTCGCCGCGCCCCACCCGCCCCCGCAGCTGGTGGAGCTGGGCGAGGCCGAAGCGGTCGGCATGCTCGACGATCATCAGGGTCGCATTGGGCACGTCGACGCCGACCTCGATCACCGTGGTCGCGACCAGCACGCCGATCCGGCCCGCCGCGAAGGCGTCCATCACCGCGTCCTTTTCCGGCCCCTTCATCCGGCCGTGGACGACGCCGACCTTGTCGCCAAAGCGCAGCTGCAGGAGGCGGGCGCGCTCCTCGGCGGCGGCAAGGTCCAGGGCCTCGCTCTCCTCGACGAGCGGGCAGACCCAATAGGCCTGCTTGCCCTGCGCGAGATGACGGCCGAGCCCGTCGACCACCTCGAGCAGGCGCTCGTCGCTGATCACTCGGGTCTCGATCGGCTGGCGGCCGGGCGGCATCTCGTCGAGCCGGCTGACGTCCATCTCGCCATAATGGGTGAGCGTCAGCGTCCGCGGGATCGGGGTGGCGGTCATGACCAGCAAATGCGGCGGGCGCTCGGCCTTCTGGCTCAGCATCATGCGCTGGGCAACGCCGAAGCGGTGCTGCTCGTCCACCACGGCGAGGCCGAGATTCCGGTACGCGACATGCTGCTGGAAGATGGCGTGGGTACCGACGAGGATGTGGATCGAGCCGTCGGCGAGGCCCATCAGGCAGGCCTCGCGCGCTTTCCCCTTCTCGCGGCCGGTCAGGATGGCGACGTTGACGGGCAGGCCGGCGAGCATGCGCGAGAGCGTGTCATAATGCTGCCGGGCGAGAATCTCGGTCGGCGCGAGCAGGGCCGCCTGGGCGCCGGCCTCGACCGCCGAGAGCATCGCCAGCAAGGCGACGAGCGTCTTGCCAGAGCCGACATCGCCCTGCAGCAGGCGGAGCATCGGCACCTCCTGCTGCAGGTCGCCCTCGATCTCGCGCACCGCCCGCTGCTGCGCGCCGGTGGGCATGTAGGGCAGCTGAAGGCGGTCGCGGAGGCTGCCGTCGCCGCGAAGCGGGACGCCCTTGCGGCGGCGCGAGGAGGCGCGGACGAGCATCAAGGCGAGCTGGTTGGCGAAGACCTCGTCATAAGCGAGCCGCTCGCGCGCCGGCGCCGCGGCGGGATCGCGATGGGCGATGGCGAGCGCCTCGCCCCAGTCAGGCCAGCCCTGCTGCGCCTTCAGGCTGGGCTCGATCCACTCGCCCAGGTCCGGCCGCCGGCCGAGCGCCTGCGCGGCGAGATCAGAGAGGCGATGGTTGGTGAGCCCTTCGGAGAGCGGGTAGACGGGCTCGCGCTCGGGGATCGTGCCGGCCTCCGCGGCGGGCAGCACATAGTCCGGATGGACCATCTGCAGCTCCTGGCCGTAGCGGTCGAGCCGGCCGGAGACGATCTTCGTCTCGCCGAGCGGCAGCTGCTTCTTCGCCCAGCCGGGATTGTTGAAATAGGTGAGCGTCACATAGTCGCCGCCCTCATCCTCGGCGAAGATGCGCAAGGGACCACGCCCGCTCTGGCGGAAGTCGCGCGGGGTCAGCGCGACGGTGATCACCCGGCCGACATCGGCCACGTCGAGCCGGCCGACGCGCTTCCGGTCGATCCAGTTGACCGGCAGGTGGAAGAGGATGTCGACGACCCGGTCCAGCTTCAGCCGGTGCAGCGGCTTCGCCAGGGTCGGGCCGATGCCCTTAAGCACCTCCACCTCCGCGAACAGGGGGTTGAGGATGTCCGGGCGCATCAGGCCAGGTCTTCGGGCCGGAAGGGAAAGGGCTTCGCCCTGACCCACTGCGAGAGCACCCATTTGCGGCCGCGCGTCGGCGGCAGGCCGCAATGCCGGGTGTTGAAGTCCGGGCTTCCGTCCGGGAGCACGTTGACGAAGACGATCGCGTCCCCGACCCCGCCCCGGAAGGTCACGCCGGCATCGGGGAAATGCGTCTCCGCGCCCTCGAAATCCGTGTTCAGATAGGTGACGATCGTTGCCGTGCGCTGGCCCATCGACTGCAGCTCGGCCTGAAATTCCGGGACGCGCGGATCGATATAATCGACGTGCAGGCCGAATTCCTGCCCCGGCTCGTAGCTGATGATGTTCGGCGGCTCATGATAGTCGACGGGCAGGCTGACGAGGCGCGCCGCGCGTTCCTGGATGATCGCCACGACGAGATCGCGCTGCCGGGGGCCGAAGGCAAAATCGCGGGCCGAGCGCACCACGGTAACGTCGCCGGCCTGGTTCACCGAGGCCGGCACCAGCCGGTCGCGGGCCCGATCGATCAGCCATTCGGCGAAGCCCGGCGGGGCGAAGCCGCGGCAGGCGGCGATGGCCGCGACATCCGTCAGCCGCTCGATGCGCGGGGGTGTCAGCAATTCTTCGATCGGCGCCTGGGTTACCAGCTCAAGCTGCCGCCCGGCCCCTTCCTCGCCGGCCTTGGCGGCGTCCGCCAGCAGAGCAAGGGCGTCCGCCCAGCTCTGCGGTCGATGCCACCCGTACGCCGCCCGAACGGCCTGTTTCGCCAGCCCCTCCATCCCGCATCTCTAGCGCGGGCTCCCCTTCCCGTCATGCCGGACTTGATCCGGGTTCACCTTCTTGTGCCGGCCAGGATGAAAAGGTGGCCCCCGGATCAAGTCCGGGGTGACGAAGTGGGAGAACGGCACTACATGCCTCACCCGAACTGATCAGCCGACTGGCCCTCAAAAGCCTGCCGGCCAATTGCCTATGGAGCTCCATGGACCGCGACGCCCGCCTGAAGCGCCTGAGATTCCGTGCCTGGCACCGGGGGGTGCGGGAGGCGGACATGCTGGTGGGCGGCTATTTTGACCGCTGGCATGGCGCCTGGTCCGACGCGGAGATCGACTGGTTCGAAGATTTCCTCGAGGAGCAGGATGTTGACATCCTCGCCTGGGCGATTGGAACCGTGGCGGTGCCCGCGCGCTGGCAGGGGGAGATGATGACCCGCCTCCAGCGCCTCGATTACATCACCAATCCCCGGCACTTATGAGCGACGATCTGCAGAAGATCCTGACGGCCAGGGCGCCGATCACGCTGGCCGGCGTGCCGGGCGGATTCATGCCATGGCTGGCGGCCGACCTGGCGCGGGCAGCGAAAGGGAGGGCGGTGTTCGTCGCGCCGGACGAGGCGGCGATGCGGGCGCTGGCCGACACGGCCGCCTATTTCGCGCCGGAGCTGGAGGTGCTGACCTTCCCGGCCTGGGACTGCCTGCCCTACGACCGGAGCTCGCCTTCGCTGCGCAGCACCTCGGAGCGGCTGGCGACGCTGCACGCGCTGCAGCGCCAGACCACGAAGCCGCAATTGCTCGTCACCACCGTCAATGCGGCGACGCAGCGGACGCTGACGCCCTTCCGGATACGCCAGCTCGTCGCGCGGCTCGCGCCGGGGGAGCGGATCGACCTCGACCGGCTGGCGGCCCTGCTGCAGGCGAACGGCTATGGCCGCACCGAGACGGTGCGCGATCCGGGCGAGTTCGCGGTGCGCGGCGGGCTGGTCGATCTCTTCCCCGCCGGGGAGGAGCAGGCGCTTCGGCTCGATTTCTTCGGCGACGAGATCGAGAGCGTGCGGCGCTTCGACCCCGGCACGCAGCGCACCGTCGACCGGATCGAGGGCTTCACCCTGCTCCCCGCCTCCGAGACCCTGCTCGACGAGGCGAGCGTCAAGCGTTTCCGCGCCGCCTATCGCGAGCTGTTCGGCGCCACCGCCACGGGCGACCCGCTCTACCAGGCGGTGTCGGACGGGCGGCGGATCGCGGGAATCGATCACTGGCTGCCTTTGTTCGAGGAAAAGCTCTCGACCCTGTTCGATCATCTGGCCGACGAGGACGTCATCGTCCGCGACGCGCATGACGGCGGCGCGGTCGAGGCGCGGTTCGAGGCGATCGCCGATTATTACGAGAATCGGCAGCGCGCGCAGACCAGTGACCCCGGCTCCTACCGGCCGCTGGCGCCGGAGACGCTCTATCTCGCGCGCGAGGAATGGGATGCGCTCGTCGCCCAGCGGCCGCTTCACCAGCTCACCCCGTTCCACGAGCCGGCGAGCGCGACCGTCATCGACCTCGGCATGGATGCCGCGCGCGACTTCGCGCCGGAGCGCGCGCAGGGGACGAACGTCTACGAGGCGGTGGTCGCGCATGTTGCCGCGCTCAGGCGGGAGAAGAAGAAGGTCATCCTCGCCTCCTATTCGGGAGGCTCGCGCGAGCGGCTGAAGGGGCTGCTGCACGATCATGGCCTGACCAAGGTCGTCGAGGCGGAGAGCTGGCAGGAAGCGCTGGGGGCGCAGGGCGTGGCGCTCGCGGTGATCCAGCTCGACCACGGCTTCAGCGGCCGCGACGTGGCGGTGCTGACCGAACAGGACATGCTCGGCGACCGGCTGGTCCGCCGCCGGAAAAAGCGGAAGGGCGCCGACGCCTTCCTCTCCGAGCTCGCCACGCTCTCGCCGGGCGACCTCGTCGTCCACGCCGATCACGGCATCGGCCGCTATGAAGGCCTGACCCAGATCCCGGTGCAGAAGGCACCGCACGATTGCGTCGCGATCGAATATGCGGGCGGCGACAAGCTCTACGTCCCGGTCGAGAATATCGACATCCTCTCCCGCTACGGGGCCGAGAGCGAGGGCGTGGCGCTGGATCGGCTGGGCGGCGAGGCCTGGCAACGGCGCAAGAGCCGGATGAAGGAGCGGATCCGGGAAATCGCGGGCGACCTCATCCGGATCGCTGCCGAGCGGGCGCTGCGTCCCGGCGCGATCGCGGAGCCCGATACCGGCTATGCCGCCTTTGCCGACCGCTTCCCCTATGAGGAGACGGATGACCAGGACCGGGCGATCGACGATGTTGTCGGCGATCTCGGCGCCGGCCGGCCGATGGACCGTTTGGTCTGCGGCGACGTCGGCTTCGGCAAGACGGAGGTGGCGCTCAGGGCAGCCTTCGTCGCGGCGATGGCAGGGCTGCAGGTGGCTTTGGTCGCGCCGACCACCCTGCTCGCCCGCCAGCATTTCCAGAATTTCAGGGAGCGCTTCCAGGGCTTCCCGATCGAGCTCGGGCGGCTCTCGCGCCTCGTCCCCGCGGCCGAGGCCAGGGCCACCAGGGAAGGGTTGAAGGCCGGCAGGATCGACATCGTGATCGGCACCCATGCGGTGCTGTCGAAGACCGTGGAGTTCAGGAAGCTCGGCCTCGTCATCGTCGACGAGGAGCAGCGCTTCGGCGTCGCGCACAAGGAGCGGCTGAAGACCCTGCGCACCGACGTCCATGTGCTGACGCTGACCGCGACGCCGATCCCGCGGACGCTGCAGATGGCGATGTCGGGGCTGCGCGAGCTGTCGGTGATCCAGACGCCGCCGGTCGACCGCCTGGCAGTGCGCACCTATGTCATGCCCTGGGACCCGGTCGTGGTCCGCGAAGCGCTGCTGCGCGAACATTATCGCGGCGGGCAGAGCTTCTTCGTGGTGCCGCGCATCGCCGATCTGCCGGACATCGAGGAGTTCCTGCGCAACGAAGTGCCCGAGGTCCGCTATGTCGTCGCGCACGGGCAGATGGCGCCGACCGAGGTTGAGGAGCGCATGTCCGCCTTCTACGACCGGAAATATGAGGTTTTGGTGTCGACCACGATCGTGGAGAGCGGGCTCGACATTCCCTCGGCGAACACGCTGATCGTCCACCGCGCCGACCGCTTCGGCCTCGCCCAGCTGTATCAGCTGCGCGGGCGCGTCGGGCGGGCGAAGATCCGCGCCTATGCCTATTTCACCACGCCCGCCAACCGGCTGCTGACCGAGACCGCGGACAAGCGCCTCAAGGTGCTGGCGGGCCTCGACAGCTTGGGCGCCGGGTTCCAGCTCGCCACCCACGATCTGGACATCAGAGGCGCGGGCAATTTGCTCGGCGACGAGCAATCGGGGCATATCAAGGAGGTCGGCTTCGAGCTCTATCAGTCGATGCTCGAGGAGGCGATCCTCGAGGCCAAGGCGGGCGGGCTGGAGCCGCGCGCCGAGCAATTCTCGCCGCAGATCACGGTCGACGCGCCGATCCTCATCCCCGACGATTATGTCCCCGATCTCGACCTGCGCATGGGCCTCTACCGGCGCATGAACGAGTTCGAGACGCCGGAGGAGATCGATCCGTTCGCCGCTGAGCTGATCGACCGCTTCGGCAAGCTGCCGGCGGAGACCGCGAATCTGCTCAAGGTCATCGAGATCAAGATGAACGCGAGAAAGGCGATGGTCGCGAAGCTGGACGTCGGCCCGAAGGGCGCGCTCGTCACCTTCTACAACGACCAGTTCCCGGATCTGCCGGGGCTGCTCGCTTATGTGGAGCGACTGAAGGGCACGGCGAAATTGCGACCGGACTCGAAGCTCGTGATCACGCGGTCCTGGCCGGACGCAGAGGGGCGGCTGAACGGAGCGCTGCAGCTATCGAAGGGGCTGGCGCGGATCCTGTCCTAGCGCGCGCTCGCCTTTCACGGGCTGGCCGGCATTGCATCGGAGCCGCTGTCCGCGAGCGCGACGACGGCGGCGATCAGGAAGAAGAGCAACACCAGCCCGCCGATGATGACATAGCCGCCGCCGTGATGGTCCAGCTGGCCGCGATCAGCGATCGACAAGGGGGCGGCGGTTGGCGCGGGCATCGTCTGTGCTGCCGCAACCGGGCTCGCCGCGAGCGAGATCGAAGCCAGAGCCCCAATGAACAGACGGGAAGCCATGAATTCCTCCATCAAAGCAACGGGCACAGGATGGCGCGGCCGCTTTCGGCCCGTCAACCGGCTTTCCCGGACGGCCGGACTGACCGATCGTTAACCGCTTCCGACGGGAGAGGCCGCCTGCCGGGACGAACCGTTCACCGGCCGGGACGCGCCGACCCCGACCCGGGCTATTTGCTTCACTGAATCCCGCTAGGGTGGCGACATCCGATCCGGGGGGATTCATGTCGATTTCTGCCTTCCTTTCGCGCTTCCTCGTTCGCGCGCTGCTCGCTCTGGGCCTCGCCACTGCCGCCGCCTCGCCGGCCGCCGCGGCGCTGCAGTGCGTGCCTTATGCGCGGGCCCAGTCGGGGATCGAGATCCGCGGCAATGCCGGGACCTGGTGGGCGCAGGCGGAGGGCCGCTACAATCGCGGCGCCGAGCCGCGGGTCGGCGCGGTGCTGGTCATGCGCCCCTCGCGGGCCATGCCGATCGGCCATGTCGCGGTGGTCGCCGAGATCGTCGACGAGCGGACCATCTATCTGAACCACGCCAATTGGTCCGGCCCCGGCCGCATCGAGCGCCGGGCGCTGGCGGTGGACGTCTCGGAGAATGGCGACTGGAGCAGCGTCCGGGTCTGGTACGCGCCGCAGGGCTCGCTCGGCCTGCGCACCAACGCGACTTTCGGCTTCATCTATAACGAGGCGCCGGGAGCGCCGACCGCCGTCACGCCGCGGCTGACGATCGCCTCGGTGGTCCTGGCCGACCTGCCGGTGCGCGGCACCAACTAGAAGACGAAATCGCCGGCGAGGATCGCCGGCGCCGAAGCGACGATGATCAGGTCGGCAAAGCCGTTGCCGTCCGTATCCCCTTCGATCCTGACCTGGCCGCCGACCGCGACCGCGCGGAGCTGGCCGGCGACGTTCGTGAAGGCGGCGGCGCCGATCCAGCTGAACGCGTCGTTCGCCTCCGTCCCGCGCACGGCGTCGATCGCCGAGAGGTCGATCCGGTCCTGACCCGAGACGAAATCGGCGATCGTGTCGGGCAGCATCTTCTTGCCGTCGGAGCGCAGCCAGCCCGCCTGGGCGTCGCGCTCGGTGAAGGTGAAGACGTCGCCGCCGCCCCCGCCGGTCAACCGGTTCTGCAGCTCGTTGGCGATGATGGTGTCGCCGGCCGCGCTGCCGACCGCATTCTCGATCTCGGCGCCGAACGCGATGGAGATGTTGGCGGTCAGCTCGCCGGCGTCGCTGAACGCGCCCTGGTGCAGGTCGATCCGCGCCGGGTTGATAAAGCCCGAGAGGTCCAGCGTATCGCGGCCGCCCGCATCCCAGATGGTGAACACGGCATTGGGATGGAGCGCGAGATCGAACACCTCGCGGCCCGCGGTGGAATTGAAGCCGTAGACCGTATTGCCGGTCCGCGTCGTCATGTTCGCGCCGTAGAGATATTGGAGCGCAGCGACGTCGTAGAGCAAGGGCGTCGAGGCGAACCAGGGGACGCCGTTGCCGTCGACATGGTCGGCGCCGGTGACGCTCGCGAGCCAGTAGGACATGACGGTGAACTGGTTGCTGTCCTGCTGGAACAAGGCCTGCGTCTCATAATCGGCGCTGTCGCCATTATAATTGCCGGCATGGTCGAGCCCGAGCGTGTGCAGCAGCTCGTGCATCAGCTTGCGCGGGTTGGATTCACCGATGCTCCAGCCGCCCTGCTGGTTGGCGCGCCAGAGATTCACGGCCGAATTGACGCCGTAAATCTCGCCATTGGGCTCGGTTTCCGACTGCACCGAATAGTCCTTGGCGACGCCCCAATAGGGCACGTTGCTGCCGTTGACGTTGTAGAAGCCGATCCGCTTGTTGCCCGGGCCTCCCGCCAGGCCGTTGTCCGGCACCTCGACGAAGCTCAGATTGGCGACGTCGGAGATGAGCTGCATGTGCCGCGCGAGCGCCGCCCGCTGGAGAATGCTGAACTGGCTGAAATTCGGGCTCGAGCCCAGATAGGCATAAGGCTGGGTGAGGAAGGTGTAGGCGATCGGGCCCTGATTGTCCCAGCGCGCCTCCCAGTTGGTGAGCTGCGCGACGATCTGTTCCGACGTCCAGACAGGCTTCATCACACTCCTCCCGCGAGTGCCAGCAGCCCCGCGCAGCATCGCCCCCGCGAGGGCGAAATGTCAATGGCTTAGGGCGATCGGCAACGGGACTGGCGCCGCCTCCGGATCGGCGAGCGCCGGCTGAACCCGTCCGTCCACATCGGCCAGCGTCACGCCGAGGCGGGCGGCGATGCTCGGCCCCAGATCCTCGACCGCGACCGGGGGCAGCACCTCCCCCGCCCCGAAGCCCGCGCCGCGCGCAAGCAGCAGGCCGCCCGGCAGATGATCCCCGGTCCGCCACATCGTGTAGGGGATGTGGAAGCGGCCGGTCCTGGGCGAGGACAGGGTCTCGACCGGCGCGCTCCGGTCCCATTCGACGAACAGGTCCGGCAGCGTGTCCCCGGGCGTGCGCGCATAAAAGGAGTCGGCGCGCGTCACCTTCAGCACCGCCGGCCGGCCGGTCGCCTCGTTGACCAGCGCCAGCAGATCCTCCTCCAGGCCGGCGCAGACCCGTTCCACCTCGTCGGGGCGGATCACGCCGTCGGGCTCACGGCCGACCAGGTTCAGCCTGATCCCGCCGATCACCGAATTGTTCGGCGCCTTGAAGAAGGCCTGGGCGGCGCGGACCCGCGCGGAATCGCGCTGGGCGGGGCGCGCGGCCAGCCGGCGCAGCGGGCCGGGAAGCCGGGCCCGCTCGACCAGCCGGCGGACCCTGCGCACCGCGGCGGTACTGAACCGCGCCCGCCGCGGCGCCGCGCCGGGGCGCGCCGCGTCGAGCCGGCGCAGCAGCTCCTCGAGCAGATGATCGCCGTCATGATGGGCCGTCATGCCGTGGCTGCAATGGACGAGCAGCAAGGTCTCCGGCCCCAGCTCCTCCAGCAGCGCGCCGAGCGCCGCGTCGATCGCGCGATAGACGTCGAGCAGCGGATCGCCGCCGAGCCGGGCCCGCGCCGCCATGTCGAAGCGCGGATGCGCGGGATCGTGCAGGTGCCAGAGCTGATGCCCGATCGCATGCGCCTCCCCGAACACGGCGAGGAAGAAGTCCCACGGCTCCGCCGCCAGCAATTCACGCACCAGCCGGCCCTTGCGCACGGCGCCGGCAGTCGTCGCCGCGACCAGCGCCTTTTCCTCCGCCGCCGTGCGGTGCAGGCCGCGGCGGAAGACATGGTCGTCGGGCGCGAAATGCCGCTCGCCAATGGGGTGGATGCCGAGCACCGGGTGCAGGCCATGGGCGGCCGCGACCTGGCCCGCCAGCGCGGGAGGCTGGCTGTGCAGCCCGTAATGGCGGTCGTGGCAGCCCCATTCGCAGAGCTCGACGCCGTGGAGCGACGCGGGCGCGCGGCTGTGCGGCACGTCGACCGCCGCGACCCGCCGGCCGGCATCGCCGATCCGCTTCCAGAAGCTGTCGAAGCGCTCCGGCATGGGCGGACAGTCGCGAAAGCCGTAGCCGCCGGGCGCGATTTCCTGCCAGCAGTGGAAGCCGTGCCGGTCGGGCCGAAGCGCCGAGGCGAAGTTGACCCAGAGCGCGCCGACGAACAGGCCGTAGGGATTGGCTACCTCGCAGCTGGCCGCCTCCCGGAACAGCCGGCCAAGCACGGGCAGGTCGCCCGATGCCGCCCAGCGCCGGGTCAAAGTCGGATCGAAGGCGTCGAGGCCGATCATCACGACGCGCTCGCGCGGTCCGCCGGCGCCGTCGAAGGATGACCCTGTCACGCTAGGTTCGATCATCGACGAGGGAAGCGAGCCTCCGGCCGTCTATGGGCGGCGAGCAGAGGAAGCCTTGGTAGAGGGTGCAGCCTTCCTGGGCAAGGAGACCCAGCTGCTCCTCCGTCTCCACGCCCTCCGCGATCACGTCGAGGCCCAGCGAGCGGGCCATGTCGATCACGCTGCGCACGACGATCCGGTCGCGGGTGGAGCCGGCAATGTCCTGGCTGATGCGCTTGTCGAGCTTGAGATAATCGAGCGGCAGCGCCTTCAGATAGGCGAGGTTGGAATAGCCGGTGCCGAAATCGTCGATGGCGACGCGCAGCCCGCCCTGGCGCAGCGCCGCAAGCAGGTCGGCGGCGGCGGCGAGGTCGTCGATCAGCCCGCCCTCGGTGACCTCCACGGTGAGCCGGGCGGGATCGAAGCCGCTGTCCCTGACCAGGGCGAGGAAGGAGGCCGCGAAGCCCGGGCGGAGCATGTCCGCTGCGGTGATGTTGACCGAGAGCCGCAGGTGCCCGAGCGCCGCGGGCCAGGCGGCCGCCTCCTCGATCGCCTTGCGCTGCACATGGTCGGAAAGCTGGACGAGATAGTCCGAGCCCTCGGCGACGCTGAACAGGGTCAAGGCGCCGAGCTCGCCATATTGGGGATGGTTCCAGCGGGCGAGCGCCTCGACGCCGGTGACCGCGCCGGTCGTGACCGAGACCTGCGGCTGGTAGCGAATCTCGATCTCGTCCTGGTCGAGCGCGCGGCGGAGGTCGATCTCCAGACGGTCACCGCGCGCGGTGGCGGTCTCCGCGCCTTCCTCGAGCACGCGGACCGGCGCACTGTCGACCTCGCGCGCCTCGGCCAGAGCGGCGCTGGCGCGGCGGAGCAGGGCGGCGGCATCGTCCCCGCTCTGGGCGGCGGCGACGCCGGCCTTGGCGCCGAGCGTGATGACATGGTCGCCTGAGGCGAAGGGCCGTCCGATCGCCTCGACCAGCTCGCCGGCGAGGAAGCTGCCCTCGTCCAGGGTCGCGGGCGGGGCGAGCAGCAAGGCGAATTCGGCCCCGGCCATGCGCGCGACGAGCCGGCGGCGCCCGTCCGCCTCGACATGGCGCTCGATCCGCCGCGCCGCCGCCTGCAGGACGGCGTCGCCCGTCGCCCGGCCGAAGGCGGCGTTGATCGCGTCGTAGCGATTGACCGAGAGCAGGACGACGACCGGGCCTTCCCCCTGCTTCAGCTGCTCGCCGAGCCAGAGGCGGGCGGCACGGCCGTCGCGCAGGCCGGTCAGCGGATCGCGGCCGGCCGGCAGCCGCTCGGGCGTGTCGAGCGTCTCGGCCCGGCCGAATATCTCGCCGGCGCCGCCCACCTGCATATGATGGGCGATCCGCCCCTCCCCCGCCTCGCCGCGATGGGCGAAGGCGGTGGCCTGGCCGGTGCCGAGCAGCCGGTCGACGGCGTTGCGCGCGGCGCGGCGGCCGTCGGGATCGAGCTTGCGGAACAATTCCATCAGGCTGATCCGCCGCCCGTCATCCTCGCCGAGCCCGGCCTGGCGGGCGAGCGCGGGGCTGAGCTCCACGCTGCGCGAGCCGGGCAGCCAGCGCCAGGAGGCGCCCTCCCCCTCGTCGCGGCGCCGTGCATCGCCGCCGGCCCGCTCGGCATGGCGCCGCGCGAAGAGCAAGGCGTGGAGCAGCTGCGGCTCGGTGAACGGGCTCACGAGAAAGTGCGTCGCGCCATGCTGGTGGAAGGCGTCGAGCGCGCCGGCGTCCTTGCGCGAAACCAATACGAGCAGGGCCGCCGCATTGGCCTCGACCGCGTCGGCGATCGCGCGCACCGCCGCCAGCCCCTCGTCGAGCGCGCCACGCGCGTCGACCAGGGCGACCGACGCCCCGGACGCGACGAACCGCGCCTCGACATTGTCCGCCCGCCGCGCCGCGATCGGCTGCCAGCCCGCCCCCTCGACAAGCCGGGTCAGCTCGTCGCGGTGGCGGAAGGAGAGAATGAAGAGCGCTGCCCCCATGAACCGAGGTCTAGCCCGCCCGCGTCGCCGCGCCAATCACCCGGCCCGCCTGCATCCCGCGTTGGCACATTGACGGCGGCGGGTCCTGCCCCGTAGCTAGCCCTATGTCCGGACAGGCTCGGAAGATGGCGCTGGTCGCCTCCAATGCCGAGGCGGCGCAGGCGGCGGAACTGCTGCTGCGCGAGCGCTACCACTTCGTGCCGATGGAGGAGGCCGAGCTGATCGTCGCCCTGGGCGGCGACGGCTTCCTGCTGCACACCTTGCGCGACCGCCTCAGCCTCGGCGAGGTCTGCCCGGTCTTCGGGATGAACCGCGGCACGGTCGGCTTCCTGATGAACGAGTTCCGGCTCGACGGCCTGATGGAGCGGATCGAGCGGGCGAAAAGGTTCACGGTGAAACCGCTGGAGATGAAGGCGGTCACCGACGATGGCGAGACAATCAGCCATCATGCGATCAACGAGGTCTCCCTGCTGCGCGAGACGCGCGAGACGGCGCGGATCGAGGTGACCCTGAACGGGCGCGTGGTGATGCCGGAGCTGGTCTGCGACGGCGTGCTGGTGGCGACGCCGGCGGGCTCGACCGCCTATAATCTCTCCGCGGCCGGGCCGATCCTGCCGCTCAACTCGAAGCTGCTCGCTTTAACCCCGATCAGCCCGTTCCGGCCGCGGCGCTGGCGCGGCGCATTGATCCCCGACGACCTGAAAATCTCTTTCCGCGTGCTCGATCCGGAAAAGCGGCCGGTCTCCGCCGTGGCCGACCAGATCGAGGTGCGCGACGTCGCCACGGTCGAGGTCTGCGTCGATCCGACCGACGTGCTGACCCTGCTCTTCGACCCCGAGCATGCGCTCGACGAGCGGATCACGATGGAGCAGTTCGCGGTCTGAAATCAGGATGCGGCAACGGGTTGCGTTATCCGAAAAGCCCGTGCTAGAGGCGCGCCCTCGCAAGTGTTCCCCGGTAGCTCAGCGGTAGAGCATCCGACTGTTAATCGGACGGCCGATGGTTCGAATCCGTCCCGGGGAGCCACCCTTCTCTCAATAATCGCTGCCCGTCTCCGGCGCTTCCTCGGCGGGCTCGACCTCGCCGCTCTCGGCGGCTTCGTCTCCCGACCCGACGGGCAGGTCGACCGTCACCGTCTTCGGCGGCGTGATGGCGGGCGCCGGCGCCTGGGCGGGCGCGGGAGATGCGGCCGGCGCAGGCGCGGCGCTGGCCTGTGCGCTCGGCGGCCCCTTCAGCAGCACCAGCCCGCCGACCGTCAGGATGACCGCCAGCGAGGCGGCGATCGTCACCCCGGCGAGGCGATGGGCGCGGCTGCGCGACCTGGCCGGGCGCTGCGGCGGCCGATAGACCGCGGCGGGCGGCAGCTTCGCCGCCGGCACGGCGATCGGCGCCGGCTCGATGGCCTCCACCGGTGCCGGTCCGCACAGAGCGGCGAGGCTCGCCTTCGCCTTGCGCCAGCCGGGATGATCGTCCTCGCCCGCCCAGTCCCCGATCGCGGCATACTGGATCTGGTTGAACGGCAGAGGCGGCGGGCAATCGTCGATCGAGGTCTGGATCAGTTTCTTCTGGTTGCGGGCCATGTCGGCCTCGGCGCGGACCCATTCGGAGGCCGCCGATTCGGCCGACCAGACAACGAGCGTGGCCCTCGCCTCGACGATCTTCGCGGTGATCACCTCGCCATAGGAAAGGTGCGCGGGCAATTCCTCGTCCCACCAGACGACATAGCCGAGCCGGCCGATCGCGTCGGCGAGGCGGCAGACGATGTCGCGATTGGCGCGGGAATAAGAGATGAAGACGTCGACCATCGCCGCCGCCCTACAGCGAAAATTTTAACTTAACGTCACCCGGCTAGCGGTTCTCGGCGGCGCTGAGAAATTCGACATTTGCCTGCTCGACCGGGCTCAGCGCGACCTCGTCGCTGGTCGGCTCATACCAGGAATAGCGAGAGAAATGGGCGCTCAGGGCCGGATCGGCGAAGGTGCGGCCGTGCCGGGCATAGATCTCGTTCCGCGCAAGGCGAAGCTGAGCGACGCTGAGCCCTTCGATATCGTCTTCGGTGAGCCGCCGGCTGTCCGATCCCGGCAGGGTCTCGGACGGGTCGCGCCCGGTGTCGGCGGCGCTGCGGCCGTCCGCCGCCTCCGATCCGTCTTGCCTCTCCTCGCGGCCTTCGCCGGATGCATTGGCCGCTCCGGTCTGGGCATTGCCCGGCGCAGCGGCCGCAGCGGCGACCGCATTGGCCGGGACGGTACCGGCCGGCGCGCGATTCCTGAACAAGGTGATGCCGCCGATCACCAGGATCACGGCGACGGAGGCGGCGATCGCCGCGACCAGCACGGTGTTCGATTTCCGCGGCGCAGGGGCAAAGACAATGACTGGCTGAGTCCGCTGGGTCGGCTCATGCAGGGGCGGCGCGACGACTGGGGGCGCGGTCGGCTCTGATAGCGAGGTGGGCGCGGGCGGCGCTTCGGGTGGCGGCGGTGGCGCGGGCGGCTCGGACAGCGATGTCCCGCTCTCCCCGGGCGGCGGCCCGCACAAGGCGGTCAGGCTGGCCTTCACCTTGCGCCATCCCGGATGGTCTGAAGCCCCGTTCCAGTCGCCAATCGAGGCGAACTGGATCTGGTTGAACGGCATGGGCGGCATGCAATTGTCGAGCGCGGTCTGGATCAGTTTCTTCTGGTTGCGGGCGAGATCCGCCTCGGCGCGTACCCATTCCGAGCCGATCGAGCCCGCGGACCAGACCACGATGGCGGCCTTCGCCGCGCCGATCTTTTCGGTGATGACGTCGCCATAGGAGAGGTGCGGCGGAAGCTCGTCATCCCACCATACGACATAGCCGAGCCGCTTCACCGCCTCCGCCAGCTGCCGGACAGCGTCCTGGTTGCCCCGCGAATAGGAAATGAAGACGTCGACCATCACCTCCCCTTCCCGACCAGAAGCGGGCAGCCTCCCCTAGTCGGTCCGCTGCCGCCGGCGGGGGCTCAGCCCGAGCTGGCGGCATTGCGGAGTGCCCGCGCCCGCACCCTTGCAATAATCGTACATTACGCCGGCATTCTCGCTGTTGATCCGCGGATCGGGCCGCGGCCGCCTGTCCTCCCGCGGCGGGCGGGGCCGCTGCTGCTGCGGGTTCTGCTGCTGGGGCGTCTGCTGTTGCGGATTGGCCGGCGCCGGGGCCGGCGCGACCTGGTTGCCGGGAGCCGGCGCCGCCTGGTTGCCCGGCGCGGGCTCGAGCGGCGGCACGGCGACCGGCGCGCGCATGCGGATGCGGGCGCGCTCGATATAGCCGATCAGGCCGCCGGCAATGCGCACGCGCCACCACACGCCGTCCTGCTGGTAGGTGCTGAAGGTCTCGCCGGCATTGATCCGCGCCACGATCGGCGCGTCCGCGGCGGGGCCGGAACGCACGTTGGCGAACTCGTCCTCGCCCTGCAGCACCGCCTCCTGGCTGAAATTCTCGCCGGGCGCCGGCGCCATCCCGTTCTCGGCCGGCCCGGCGACATTGCTGTCATTGCCCGGCGCGGCCGAGCCGCCGCCCTTCATCAGCGCGAGCACGCCGACCGCGCCGATGATCAGGACTGCGAGGACGATGATGATGATCAGGAGCTTGTTGCCGCCCGTGCCGCGCGGCGCGGGAGCCGCGGGCGGGGGTGGAGGTGACGGGGGTGCCGGAGCCGGTACCGGCGGCACTGGCACGGGAGCGGGTTCCGGAACCGGAGCGGGCGCGGCGGGCGGCTCGGGCGGCGGCGGCGCGGCGGCGACGGCTGCCGCGGCGGCGACCGGGGCGACGGGCGGAACCGTCGGCGCCTCGGCCGGCGGCGGCGCGGCCGCGGCCGCCGGCGCGCCGGCCAGCGCGGCGAGGCTTTCGCGAACCTTGGCCCAGCCCGGATGATCCGCCTCGCCCTGCCAGTCGGCGAGCGAGACATAATGGAGCTGGTTGAACGGCATGGGCGGCTCGGCGCCGTCGATCGTCGTCTGGATCAGCTTCTTCTGGCCACGCGCCATGTCGGCCTCGGCGCGCACCCATTCCGACGCGGCCGCATTGGCCGACCAGACCACGATCGCGGCCTTCGCGCCGCCGACCTTCTGCGCGATCACGTCACCATAAGCGAGATGCGGGGGCAATTGATCGTCCCACCAGACATCATATCCCAGCGCCTTTACGGCCTCCGCGAGGCGGCGCACGACCTCCTGATTGTCGCGCGAATAGGAAATGAAGACGTCGCTCACTCGCTCTCCCCTTCGGCCCAAGCGTAGCAAATGCCGGGGGCCGGGAAAACCCGAGCCAGGGCCGCCCCGCCGTCCAGCCGGCAAACGCGATATTACGCCGTTGAAACGAGACGTTTTGCGGGAACCGGCGCCAGTCCCGGCGGGTTGCCCGCGCAGTTTTCTGAAGGAGAGTGACATGGCCACACGTTCGCGTTCGCGCGCCTCGGCGCGAGGATCTTCCGGCAATTCGGAGGGCTCTGCCTTCAGCTGGGGCAACCAGGCCGGCACGCTGGCGCTCGCCGCCGTGGCCGGGGCCGCCGTCGGCCTCGCCGCCAATTTCGGCCGCAAGCTGATGGTCCAGGGCATCGCCGGCAAGGCCGGAGCCTGGGACGAGGTGCTCCACATGGAGCATGAGACGGTCCTTGCGCTGTTCGACCAGATCCAGGCGACGAGCGACGACCAGGTCCGCACCCGCACCCACCTGCTGGCGAAGATCAAGGCGGCCCTCGGCAAGCATGCGCTGCAGGAGGAGAATGTCATCTATCCGGCGCTGCGCGAGTTCAACAATGCGCACGACGCCGACGCGCTCAACGGCGAGCACGGCTATGTGAAAACCTTCCTCTACGAGCTCGAGAACAGCGATCCGGCGAGCACCGACTGGCTCGCCAAGGTCCGCACCTTCCGCGCCATGCTGGAGGAGCATATCCGGATGGAGGAAGACGAGGTGTTCCCCGCCCTCAAGGCCGGGCTGGACGAGGCGGGCAATGCCAAGCTCGGTGCCGCGATGCTGAAGGAAGGGATGAAGCTGGCCTAGACCAGCCTACCTCGTCATTGCGAGCGCAGCGAAGCAATCCAGCGCGGTTTCGAGGCCGTCTGGATTGCTTCGTCGATTATGCTCCTCGCAATGACAGCTGCGGTTACGCCACCGCGCCGTGGCAGTGCTTGAACTTGCGCCCGGAGCCGCATGGGCAGGGCGCGTTGCGGCTGGCGGGAGCGATCACCTCGCCGTCCGGCGCCGGATAGTCCGGCTGCGGCGTCTGCAGCGGCGGCAGCCGCGAGAGGATCGCGCCGGTGCCCGCGTCGATGTCCGCAGTGTCGTCGTCGCCGCTGAACGGATCGATATGGGTGGTGAGGAAGGACGGCAGCACCGGCAGGTCCGGCAGGTCCTGCGGCGCGATCTGGGCGCGGGCCAGCACGCCGGTGACGTCCTCGCGGATCACGGCAAGCATCCGCTCGAACATCGCGAAGGCCTCGTGCTTATACTCGTCGATCGGCTTCTTCTGGGCATAGGCCCGGAGATGGACGACCTGGCGGAGCGCATCGAGCATCGACAGATGCTCCTTCCAGTGATGGTCGAGGCTCTGCAGCAGGATCTGCTTCTCGAAATAGACCCAGTCCTCGGCATGCACCTCCGCGACCTTCTCCTCCATCTGCTTGTCGACCAGCGCCTGGAGCCGCTCGACGAACATTTCCGGCTCGACCGACTCCTCCTTCACCCACTCATCGAAGGGGGGCTGGAGCATGAACACGCGTTCGGTCCGCTCCTTCAGCCGCTCGATGTCCCACTGCTCCGGATAGGAGTTGGGCGGAATCGCCTCGCCGACGATCGCGTTCACCGTCTCGGCGCGCATGTCGCTCACCACCTCGCCGACCGTCTCGGCGTCCATGATGTCGGCGCGCTGCTCGTAGATCACCTTGCGCTGGTCGTTCATGACGTCGTCATATTCGACGACCTGCTTGCGGATGTCGTAATTGCGCGCCTCGACCTTCTTCTGCGCGGTCTCGATCGCCTTGGAGATCCAGGGCGAGATGATCGCCTCGCCGTCCTCCAGATTCTTGTTGAGCAGGCGCGCGAACATGGTCTGCGAGCCGAAGATGCGCAGCAGATCGTCGTCGAGCGACAGGTAGAAGCGCGACAGGCCGGGATCGCCCTGGCGGCCGGAGCGGCCACGCAGCTGGTTGTCGATGCGCCGGCTCTCGTGCCGCTCGGTACCGAGCACGAACAGGCCGCCGGCGGCGATCACTTTCTCCTTCTCTTCGGCAACCTCGCGGCGGATCTTCTCGATGGCGGCGTCGCGCTTCGGCCCGGGCTCCATATCCTTAAGCTCGTCCTCGATGCGGAACTCGACATTGCCGCCGAGCTGGATGTCGGTGCCGCGGCCGGCCATGTTGGTGGCGATGGTGACGGCCTTCAGCCGGCCCGCCTGCGCCACGATATGGGCCTCCTTCTCGTGGAAGCGGGCATTCAGCACCTCGTGCTTGACCTTGGCCTTCTTGAGATAGTCGGAGAGCATTTCCGACTTCTCGATCGAGACGGTGCCAACGAGGATCGGCTGACCGGTCGCCTGCTTCTCCTTGATCGCCTTGACGATGGCGGCGAACTTGTCGCCCATATTCTTGTAGAATTCGTCCTCGTCGTCCGCGCGGCGGACCGGCAGGTTGGTCGGGATCGAGACCACGTTCATCTTGTAGATGTCGAAGAATTCCGCCGCCTCGGTCGCCGCCGTGCCGGTCATGCCCGAAAGCTTGGGATACATGCGGAAGTAATTCTGGAAGGTGATTGAGGCGAGGGTCTGGTTCTCGGGCTCGATCTCGACGCCCTCCTTGGCCTCGACCGCCTGGTGCAGGCCTTCGGACCAGCGCCGGCCGTCCATCATGCGGCCCGTGAACGGATCGATGATGATGACCTTCTCGTCCTTCACGATATAGTCGATGTCGCGCTTGTAGGCGACGTTCGCGCGCAGCGCCTGGTTCAGGTGATGGACGACCTGCGTGTTCTCGTAATCGTAGAGGTTGGAGCCGATCAGCAGCCCCTGCTCCTCGAGCAGCCGCTCCATCCGCTCGGTGCCGTCCTCGGTCAGGAGGACGCGCTTGTCCTTCTCGTCATATTCGTAATCGTCGGAGGGGATCTCCTTCACGATCCGGTCGAGCGACAGATAGAGCTCGGACTTGTCCTCGGTCGGGCCGGAGATGATGAGCGGGGTGCGGGCCTCGTCGATCAGGATGGAGTCAACTTCGTCGACAATGGCGAAGTTGAAGGGGCGCTGCACCATCTGCGCGCGCTCATATTTCATGTTGTCGCGCAGATAGTCGAAGCCGAGCTCGTTGTTGGTGCCGTAGGTGATGTCGCAGAAATAGGCGGCGCGGCGCTCGTGATCCGGCAGGTTCGGGACGATCACGCCGACGGTGAGGCCGAGGAAGCGGTAGATTTGCCCCATCCAGTCCGCGTCGCGCTTGGCGAGATAGTCGTTGACGGTGACGACGTGGACGCCCTTCCCTTCGAGCGCGTTCAGATAGACGGCGAGCGTCGCGACCAGGGTCTTGCCCTCGCCGGTACGCATCTCGGCGATCTCGCCCCGGTGGAGGACGATGCCGCCGATCAGCTGAACGTCATAATGGCGCTGGCCGAGGGTGCGCTTGGCCGCCTCGCGGACGGTGGCGAAGGCCTCGGGGAGGATGTCATCGAGCGTCTCGCCCGCCTCCAGCCGGTCCTTGAACAGACGAGTCTGCTCGCGCAGCCCCTCGTCGGTCATCACCTCGAGCTGGGGCTCGAAGGCGTTGATCTTGTCCACGATCTTGCGGAGCGACTTGACGTAGCGGTCGTTGGACGACCCGAAAATGGCTTTGGCAATCCCACCGAACATGCTGGAAATCCTGATCTATATGGATACGCCCCGCGCCGGGCCGGGACAGAAACGAGACTGAGGCAACTGGGCCCAAAGCGGGCCGGAAAAGCGCGCGGGGCGCGGCTTATTCGAGCAGCCTGTCGGTCTCGACCGGCGCGGAGGGGAGCGGCGCGGCCGGCGCCGGCACGGGCGCGGCCTGCACGATCTGCGCTGGAATCGCCTGGGTCGGCCGCGCCGCGGGGACCGCGACGGTCGCCGACGGCGCCGCCACGGCCACGCTCTGCGTCGCCGCGGGCTGATGCAGCCGCGCCTCGGCCGGGCGCGTGCCGGCGAAGGCGCCGGTCACCGCGCTGAGCAGCGCAGACAGGATCATCAGGAATTCCATCGCGGCGTCACATAGTGGCGCGCGCGGGGAAGGTCCAGTTATGTCCATGCGATAAGGTGGGGAAAATCAGGACAGGGCCGTCTGCAGGTGCGGCCCCAGCAGGGTCTCGATCTTGCGCAGCGGCATATAGCCGTCGAGCCGCTCGATCTCCTCGCCTTCCCTGAACAGGATGCAGAGCGGATAGGTCTCGACCCCGAAGCGGTCGGCGGTCGCGGGATTGGCGTCGACGTCGAGCTTGCCGACGACCAGCCGGTCGCGATGCGTCGCGGCGAGCGCGCGCAGGGCCGGGCTCAGCAGCTGGCAGGGGCCGCACCAGGGGGCGCCGAAGGCGAGCAGGACCGGGCGGCGCGCGCCGAGCACGTCGCGTTCGAAGGACGCGTCGGTGACGATCCGAACGATCCCTGCGCCCATGACGGCATTCGACCCCCCGGCTGGTCGAGACGCTAGGCGGCGCTGGCGGTCGAGCCGGCGAGCGCGTCCTCCAGCCAGGCCTGGATCCTGCTCTTCGGCTCGGCTCCGACCTTGGTCGCGGCGGGCTGGCCGTCCTTGAACAGGATCATGGTCGGGATGCCGCGCACGCCGTAGCGGCCCGGCGCCTCCGGATTCTCGTCGATGTTGAGCTTCACGATATTGACCCGGTCGCCGAGCTCCGCGCTCAGTTCCTCGAGCGCCGGCGCGATTATCCGGCACGGGCCGCACCATTCCGCCCAGAAGTCCACGAGCACGGGCTTGTCGGCCCCGAGCACGTCGGACTGGAAAGAGGAATCGGTGACGGAGGTGGTGGCCATGGACTGTCTCCTGAGAGGGCTGGTCCGGATGTAGGATGCGGCGCGCCGCTGCTCAACCACCGATCGGCATGTATGGGTCCAGCAGCGCGTCGGGCAAGGCATGGAGGACAGGGGCCGCGGTGTAGAGCAGGGCCGTCTCGACCTGACGGTCCGGGAAGATGACGCGCAAGGCCGCGCGATAGGCGGCCATCTGGCGCAGATGGGCGGGCGGGATCGAACCAGGATCGGCGGGCGCGCTCCGGCCGGTCTTGAAATCGGCGACGAGGATTCGATCGTCGGCGACGAGCAGCCGGTCGACCGTGCCCGAGACCACGGTGCCGCCAGCGACGACGGCGGCGATCGGCGCCTCGGCAAGCGCCTCGGGCGCGAACAGGTCGGCGAAGCGCGGGTCGGCGATCACGGCGCAGGCGGCTTCCGCCAGGGCCTCGCGCTGCGCTGCATCCGCGACGCCGGCCGAACGTTCCAGCCAGGACAGCGCAAGCGCCTTCCGTTCGGCCGGCGCCACCCCCGGCAGGCGCTCGAACAGAGCGTGCAGCCATTTGCCGCGCTCGGCGGCGGCCCGCTGGGCCGGGCCGGGCGGCGGATCGGCGACGTCGTCCTCGCCGAGCGACGAGGGGGCGAGCGGGCGCGGGGGGCGTTCCTCAGCCGGCGCCGGCCGGTGCAGCCAGTCCGGAAGCGTTGCCGTGCGCTGCGCCGGCAGGCGTATGGCGCGGGGCGGACCCTCGTCCGTGCCGAAGCGGAGGGCGCGGTCCCAGAGCGGCGCCTCGGCCCAGGCCGCGCCGAGCCCGGCCAGCGCCTTCTCCACCGCCGCATACCAGCTCGCCTCGGGCGGGCCGTTCCGATCGCGCGTGCCGAGCGCGCCGCCGATGTAGAGGCGCTCCTCGGCCCGGGTCAGCGCGACGTAGAGCAGCCGCCAATGCTCCTCACGGTCGAGCCGGTCCTGGCGCTCGACCTCGCTCCTGAGCGGCTCGGCCAGCTCGTCCTTCTTCGGCCGGAAGACGGGCACGGACGGCTCGCCCTCACCGAGCGAGAGCCCGGCGAGGCGCAGCCCGGGATTGCCGGCGCGGTCGGGATCGGCGCAGGCATCGGCGAGGATCAGCACCGGCGACTGCAGGCCCTTGGCACCGTGCACGGTCATCACCCGCACCGCGTCCATCGGCGCCGAGGGATCGCGCACGATCTCCACCTCGCCACGCGCGAACCAGTCGAGAAAGGCCTGGAGCGAGGCGGCGGCATTGCCCTCGAATTCCAGCGCCGAGGAGAGCAGCTCCTCGATCGGATCGCGCGCCTCGGCGCCGAGACGCTCGAGCAACTTGCGGCGGCCGTCGAGCGGGCCCGAGAGGATGGTCTCGAAGAAGGGGTGCGGCGGCGCATAATCGGCCATGGCGAGGATCGACTGCAGCCCGGCCAGGCGGTCGGGCGGCTGCCGGGCGCGCAGGTGCGGCCAGAGCGCGCCGGTGCGGCCGAAGGCGGCGTCGTAGAGCGCATCCTGGGTCCAGCCGATGAGCGGCGAGACGAGCAGGCTGGCGAGATTGAGGTCGTCAAGCGGCTGGGCGGCGAAGCGGGCGGCGGCGAGCAGGTCCTGGACGGCGAGCGGCGCGGAGAGCGAGAGCCGGTCGACGCCGGCGACGGGCACGTCCAGCGCGTGCAGCCGCGCGACGATCAGGCTGGCCAGCTCGCCGCGGCTGCGCAGCAGGATGAGGATGTCCTCGGGGCGCAGCGGCCGGTCGCGGCATTGGAGGAAGAAGGGCTTGTCGAGCCAGTCGCGGATCTGACGGGCGAGCTTCGTCGCCAGCTCCTGCCGCGCCGGGCTGACCCAGCCCTCCTCGCCCGCATCCTCCGCGGTCTCTTCCGAGCGCGGCAGCCAGAGCGTGACCGAGCCGCCCCGGCCGACATGGCTGCTCTCGTGTGGATTGGCGGCGCCGGGCAGGCCGAGCGCGTCAGGACCGAGCTCTGCCATCACCCGGTCGACCATTTCGAGGATCGGCGGCGAGGAGCGGAAGCTCCGGTCCATGCTGAGGTCGAGGAAATCCTGCTCCGCCGCCTCAGCCTCGCGGGCGAACCAGGCGCGGGCGACGTCGAAGCTCTGCGGATCGGTCCCCTGGAAGCCGAAGATCGCCTGCTTGTAGTCGCCGACGGTGAAGATGGTGCGCGGGCCGCGCGCCGCCCCCTCCCCCGCAAAATATTCGAGAGCGAGCGCGCGTACGATGTTCCACTGGCTGGTGTTCGTGTCCTGCGCCTCGTCGACGAGGATATGGTCGGTCTGCTGGTCGAGCTTGTAGCGCACCCAGTCGCCCATGCCGTCGGTCAGCAGCAACTTCTCCGCCTCGCGGATCAAATCGTCGAAATCGACAAGACCGGCGGCGCGCTTGGCGCCCTCGTAGGCGCGGGCATAGGCCTGGCCCGCGCGCAGGCCCGCGGCGAGTGGCGCGACCATCGCCGCGGTCCGGCGCAGGAGCAGAAGGCGGCCGCAGCATTGGAAGGCCGCCTCGGCCAATGCCGGATAGTCCAGGTCCTGCGGCGCCTGGCCCTTGGCGAAGCTGCGGAGCTCGCCGTCCGACTTGCTCCACACCCGGTGCAGTTGCTCCAGCAGGCGCGCGCGTTCGGTCGGCGTCGCGGCAAGCCATTGTTCGCATATGGAGGCGCGGTCGCTGCCCCCCTTGGTCGCCCATTGCGCGTTCATCGCGCCGATTCGGCGCAGCGCCGCTACGTCGAACACTTCGTCCGCGCATTCGCGCGCGATCGCCTCCTCGACGTCGCCGAGCGGCAGGCCGAACAGGTGGCGGAGCCGCGCCTCCACGCCCTCGCGCGACCCCAAGGCCGCCATCCCCGCGGGCGCGCGGGCACATGCGCGCAGGAAGGCCTCGGCCCCGCCCTCGCCCAGCCTGAGGCTCAGCGCCTGCAGGTCGCGGATCAGGCCGAGATCGCCTTCCCGCTCCGCCGCGACAAGCAGCTCGGCGAGCGTGGCGCGGGCGAGCAATTGCTCCTCGCGCCCCTCGAGCGGCCGGAAGCCGGGCACCAGCCCGGCCTCGGACGGGAAGCCGGCGAGCAGGCTCTGCGCGAAGGCGTGGATAGTCTGGACGCGGAGGCCGCCGCCGGTGGAATCCAGCAACCGGGCGAAGAGGGTGCGGGCCCGGTCACGGGCCTCCGGGGTGTGATCCTCGCCAAGCGCGATCAGTTCGGCGGCGAGGTCGGTGTCCTTGAGCCGCACCCAGCGCGCCAGCCGCTGATGGATCCGCCCCGCCATCTCGGCCGCGCCGGCCTTGGTGAAGGTGAGGCACAGGATCGAGGCCGGGTCCGCGCCCGAGAGCAGCAGCCGCAGCACCCGCGCGGTCAGCACATGGGTCTTGCCCGTGCCCGCCGAGGCCGAGAGCGCCGCGTGGCCGCCGGGCCGCGAGGCGAGTTCCTGCGCGCCTTCGAGCGGTTTCAGCGGCTTCAGGCGATGGCCCATCCCCTCCTGTCGCGCAGGGCGGGGCCCGGCGCAAGGCGGGTCAGGGCGTCAGCAGCCGCAGGCCGTCTCAGAAAATCCAGGCGCCGGCGACGAAGCCGATGATCGCGCAGACCCAGTCCCGCACCTCGATGCGCCGAATGATATCCATGAAAGCCTCCTGTGCCCTTTGTGTATTGCTGACATAATACACTAAGGCAGGAGTTCAAGGGTCAGGGCTGGAGGAAGCGAAGAGCGGCAGGGAGTCGGCGGCGAGCGCGCCCTCCAGCTCGAGCAACTTGAGCTTGGTGCGCTGCCCGCCCGGCGCCGAAAAGCCGCCCATCCAGCCGCCGGCGCCGGTCACCCGATGGCAGGGAATGACGATCGGCCAGGGATTGCGGCCCAGCGCCTGCCCGACCCGGCGCGCATGGCGCACGTCGCCGAGCGCGGTGGCGATCGCGCCATAGGTCGAGGTCGCGCCGGCGGGGATCGCCCGCGTTTCCTGATAGACCGCGCGGTCGAAGGCGCTCACCGCCCGCCAGTCGAGCGCGAGGTCGGCGAAATCGTCCTTCGCGCCGCCGAGCGCGGCCGCGATCCGCGCCATCGCTGCCGCGATCGCCGGCGGCGGCGCGCCGTTATGCGCCTCGGGAAAGCGCCGCTGAAGGCGCCGGGTCGCGTCCCCGCGACCGGCCTCGGGCAATTGCGTGCCGGTGATGCCGCGCGCGTCCCAGACGATCGCGCAGAGCCCCAGCGGCGTGTCGAAGAAGGCGAAGCTCGATCTCTCCATGACGAGACTTTAGCCGATCAGTGCCGCGCGCGCGTCCTGCTTTTTGCGGTGAAACACTCCCCGCCGGGGCCGAGGAGCTAGCAACGGCAGCGCGACCTCCCTCTTTTGCCTTGTAATCATGACGGTCCCGCAACTTCTTGACAGGACGCCGCGCCCGCCTAGTGTGTGCCCGTTCGCGGTTCCGACACCATTGCAGGCTGCCTGGGTCGGGGGCTGTCCGCGGGCGGGGAGAGACCAATGAAACCCACACGCAAATTGAGCCGGCGCTCCTTTCTGGGCACCGTCGCCGGCGGGGCGATCGCGGGCGGCGCGGCGCTGACCGTCCTCACCGGCCCCGCGGAAGCGATGCAGGGCTGCAGCGACTCCGACAGCGGCCGCTATGGCGATCCGGCCGGACGGGGACGGCGCTGCGGCGGCTGCACCGACCGCGATACGGGCCGCTATGCGGACGGCGTCGGGCGCGGACGGCGCTGCGGCCGCTCGGGCCTGACCGACGGCGATTCGGGCAACCACAGCGATCCGGGCGGCAACGGACGCGGCCCGCGCCGCGGCCGGGCGACCGGCGTGACCGACGGCGACAACGGGCGCTATGCCGACCGCGCCAATTTCGGACGCGGCCCCGCACGCCGCTAGGCTGCTTCGCATCGCATCAAGGGGATGGCGGCCCTGGCTGCCGTCCCCTTTTGCCATCCGGCCCTTGGCATTGCCGCGCGCGAGCGTCTAGGGTCGGGCCCCGGCAACCGACGAGTGAGCATGATGGCCGACGACGACAGCGACTCCGAGCATCCGACGAGTGCCGCCAGGGCTGCGGCGGACCAGGCGAAGGACAAGAGCGCCCGGAACAAGCGCCTGATCACCGGCGCCGCGATCGGGATCGGCTCCGCGGCCTTGGTCGCCGCCCTGCTCTACGCCAATCGGTCGCGCAAGTCGGGCCGGAGCTGAGCTTCGCCCCTCAGGGCCTAGTCCCGGCCCGCCTTCGCCAGCTTCAGCACGCGCTCCAGCACCGCGGGATGGAGCGGCTGGGTGAATTCGCAGGTGAAGCGATAGCCGTTCACCGCCACGATCCGCGCCGGCCAGCCTTCGAGGCCCGGCAGCACGATCCACAGCAACGAGCCCATGCCGAGCGCGGCGAAGCTGTCGAAGCTTACGGTCCGCGTCGTGATCGAGTTGACGTCGATCGACCAGCGGCGCGTGCCCTCGCGCACCCGTGCCGGCAGGTTGAGCTGGATGCCCTCCTCCTGCTCGGGCTCCGGGACCGGCGGCGGCGCGGCCGGCTCGGGCGCGGCCAGCGGCGCCTCGCGCTTCCTGCGGCGCCTTTCCTTCAGCCAGACCATCAGCTCCTGCCAGCGCAATTCGGGCAGGAAGGCGATGCCGGCGACATGGTCGGTCGACCAGCGCACGACGCCGGGCTGCGGCGGCAGGCCGTCGAGCGTGATCAGCACGCGCTCCTCGACCTTGAGCTGGAACGGGACGTCGAGCTTGGCGCCGCCCTGCGAGATGTCGCGGGTGGTGACCAGCTCGGTGCCCTGCTGCGTCTCGAGCAGGGCCTGGACGACGAGCTCGACGCGCGGCATGCGGCGGCGCTCGCCGGGCTGCGAGACGATGTCCTGCGCGATCACCGCGAAGACGTCGATCGGCTCGTCGAAGCGCAGGGCGACCTCGCTGCCGCGCTGCCAGGCGATCGTGCCGCCCAGTTGCTCGCCGGTCATCAGCTCGAGATCCAGCCGCTCGCCGGGAATGACCGGCCCGTCGACCTGGACGATGGCGCCGCCCGCGGAGAGTTTGCGGATCGAGCAGACCTGGCGGATCGAGCCCACGGTGAGCGCGCCGGGCCAGAAATCGGCGGTGTCCGCCCCGGCGACATCGTCCACCGGCGGCACGTCGCCGGACAGGGAGTAGATGGTTTCCACGCGCAATCGTTCCTTGCCGATGGGCCGCCCCATTGCCCTGTTGCGCGTAGTTTCCGCCCCCGGAGGTTTACGTTTCCCTAAGCCTGCGCCGAAAGATGCGCGGCGAAGCGGATATTTGCACCGGCCCGGCGCATCTCTATGGGGACAACAGATTCGCCGTCCGGCGTCGATGGAGTCCTGCTTGCCCGAACTGCATCTCGCCGAGATCCTGCCCTTCATCCTGGTGGGATTTGCCGCGCAGCTCGTGGACGGCGCGCTCGGCATGGCCTTCGGGGTGATCTCGACGACCCTGCTCGTCAGCCGCGGCGTCGATCCGGCAGTCGCCTCGGCCAGCGTCCACGCGGTGGAGGTGTTCACGACCGGCGCCTCGGGGATCAGCCACACGATCCACGGCAATGTGAACTGGCGGCTGTTCCGCCGGATCGTCATCCCCGGGATCATCGGCGGCGTGCTCGGCGCCTATGTCCTGACCCAGATCTCGGCGGCGACGGCGCGGCCCTTCGTGCTCTCCTATCTGACTGCGATCGGTTTCTACCTGCTCTGGCGCGCGATCCGGCACCAGCAAAGGCACAAGAATCCGCGGCTGGTCGAACCGCTCGGCCTGGTCGGCGGCTTCCTCGACGCCGCGGGCGGCGGCGGCTGGGGACCGGTGGTGACCTCGAACCTGCTTGCCCAAGGCGCGCATCCGAGGAAGGTGATCGGCACGGTCAACACCGCCGAATTCTTCATCGCGCTGACCATTTCAGCGACCTTCCTGGTCTCGCTCAAGGCCGAGGCTTTCACGACGGCGATGGCGGGGTTGCTGATCGGCGGGCTGGCGGCCGCACCGGTCGGGGCTTTGGTCGCCAAGAGGCTGCCGACGCGGCCGCTGCTGATCCTGGTCAGCATCGTGCTGATCCTGACCAGCGCCTACGGGATCTACACCTCGCTCAGGGGCTGAGGTCCTCGCGGCCATACCATTCGTCGAGCCGCATCAGCTGGTCGTAATCGCCATACGGCGCATATTCGGGGTGGAGCTTGGCGGTGAACGGCTCGCTGCCGGTCAGCCAGCTCTCTGCCGCGGCGATGAAATGGGCGGCGGCGAGCGCGGTGAAATCCGCCGCGTCCAGCCCGTTCCGGCCGCCGATCGGGCTGGCGACATAGCCGCGCTGCCCCGCCCGCTCGCCGGAAGGCGCGCGCGCCAGCGACCAATATTCGAAGCAGGCGGCGGCGCCGTCTATCCCCTCGAAGCCGCCTTGCTCCGCGATCAGGCCGAGCAGGCCGAGCTGCAGCGAATAACCGGCGCCGACCGCCTTCTTCTGCGGCGGCTGGCCGGTCTTGTAATCGACGATGGCGAGGCCGCCGTCCGCCATCCGGTCGACCCGGTCGAACTTGCCGCCGAGCTTCACCCCGGCAATCTCGATCGCACCCCAGCGCTCGGCGGCGAGCGGGCGGCGGCCTTCCTTCTGGTTGGCCTCGACCTGGCCGGCAATGAAGTCGATCGCCTCGCTGAGCAGAGGCTGCCAGAGCGCGCGCATCAAGGGGTGCGCTTCCTGCGCCTCCAGCAACGCGTCGGCGCGGGCGCGCAGCTTCGCCGGGTCGCACTCGTCCTCCTTCATCCAGGCCTCGAGCACCTCGTGTACGGCGCTGCCGCGCCAGGCCGCGGTGGGATCGGCGTCGACCGGATCGAGCGCCATCAGGTTCAGCAGCTTGCGGGCGTAGAAGGCATAGGGATCGGCCTTCAGCCGGTCGACCTCGGTGACCGAGATGGTGCGCGGTCGCTCGGCGCTGTCAGGTGAAGGCGCCGGACGATTCGCGGGCCGATGGCCCGCCGGCCGGTCGATCGCCTCCGCCCATTTGCGAAGCGCGGGCGCGCGGGTGAGGCCGCCCGTCATCGCTTCCAGCCTGAGCCAGAAGCGCGACGCGATGGCGGGAGCGCGGGCGTCGCGGCGGGCGCGGGTGACGAGCACGCGCGGGGCGCCCAGCGCGGAGGCGAAATCGTGCGCGGCAAGGCCGATCCGCCGCTCCAGCGAGGGCAGGCCGAGCTCGGCGCGGAGCCGCGGCGCCAGCCAGGGGTCGGGCGCGGGCAGAGCGGGCCAGGTGCCCTCGTTGAGGCCGCCGAGCACGAGCAGGTCCGCATGCTGCAACCGGGCCTCGAGCAGACCCCAGATGAACAGGCGCGGATGCTGGCCATAGGGCGGGCGCACCGCCTCGGCGGCGAGCAGCGAATCGAGCAGGGCCGGAAGCTCCGCCGCCTGCACGCGCTCGGGCCCCTGCGCCGCCGCCAGCTCGTAATCGGCGAGCATCTGCGCCGCCGCCCGCCCCTCGGGCCGCGCCCAGGCCGCGTCGCCGGCCAAAGCCGTCACCGCGGTGCGGAGCGCGGCGAGCAGGTCGGCCAGGCTGGCGGCCGTCTCCGCCGCCTGCTCCAGCGGCGCGAGCAGGGGGACGGCCCCTGCCCACCAGCGCGCCGCCTCCGCGCGCAGGCGCGCGGTCCGGTCGTCGCCCTCGGCGAGCCGGGCGGCGATCCCGTCAAGGCCGGCGGGCGGGCGCGGCCCGCGCAGCGCCAGGTCGAGCAGGCGCACGCCGTCGAGCCAGCCGAGCCGGTCGCCGCCGGCCATGACCAGGGGATGCTTGAGGAAGGCGAGCAGCGCCACCGGCGCGAAGCGTTCGGCGGCGGCGCTGGCGGCGGCGAGCAGCAGGGTCCCGGGCGGCGTCTGTGACAGCGGGCGGCCGGCCGAATCGTCGGCCTCGATCCCCCAGCGGCGCAGATGCGCCGAGACCCGGCGGGCGAGGTTGCGGTCGGGGGTCACCAGCGCGGCGGTCCGGGCCGGTTCCTCCAGCGCCTCGCGCAGCGCCAGCGCAATCGCCTGCGCCTCCTCGGCCGGATCGGCCAGCTCGAGCGCGCGGACGCCGGTCAGCCGGCGCTCGGCGGCGTTCAGCGCCTGCCATTTGCTGGTGAAAGCGGGCGGCGCCATGGCATGGGCGATGGCGCGGCTGCGCGCGGCGGGCGCGTCCCTGCCGCCGCCCCGCCACCAGCGCATGACCTCGCCGCGGCCGACGCCCATCCGGTCGAGCAGCAGCTTCAGGTGGAATTGCGGATGGGTCTCGAGCGACGGCCGGCGGCGGCCGGTCGACTCGTCCGCATCGTGGGGGCCGAGCGCGCGCCATTCGCCCTCCGGCATGGCGAGATCGAGCCCGGGGAGCACCACCGACCCCTGCTCCAGCCGCGCGACGGCGGCGAGCAGGCGGGCGACGGCCGGCGCTGAAGTGGTGATGCCAGCCGCACAGACGAAACCGGCCGGGGGCCGGGAGCGCCAGCGCGCGGCGACGGCATCGAGCAGGCGGTTGCGCCGCGCAGCGAGGTCGAGCCGGCCGAGCCGCGCCAGCTCCGCCGGCCAGTCGGCGAGGATGAGCTGGAGCTGGTCGAGCGATTTCTGCCAGTGGATGGAGAGATCGGGGAGGTCCTGCGCGAAGCCGCGGAGCCGCGCCGGCTCCACCTCCTCGATCAGCAGCTGGTCGAGCGTCCGGCCCAGTTCCCCGGCAAGCCGCAGCGCCTCGGCGGCGTCGCATGAGCGGTGGCGCTGGACGAGGCGGGCGAGCAGCATCAGCCGCCGGGCCGGCTCGATCGCGGGCGGCACCGGCGCGCCGTCCAGCGGCTCCAGCATGCCGCCGATCCTCTCGTCGAGCGCCGGATCGCCGACCGGCACCAGCCGCGGCAGCAGCAGCCCGCCGCCCGAGCGCCGGACGAAGGCGTCCTGGATCGCCCGCGCCGCGCGATTGTTCGGCACCAGCACGATGCCTTGGGCAAGGCCGGTGACGGCGCGGCCATGCTGCGCGATCAGACCCGCGGCGAGCGCATCCGCGAAAGCACGGTGGGGCGGAATGGTGAAGACCTTCGGCGTCACGCGGTCAGGCTAAACGGCACCCAACCGTCATTCCAGCGAAAGCTGGAAACTCACTTCCTGAAGGCAAAGGGATTCCAGCTTTCGCTGGAATGACGAGAACCTGGCCTAAGCCGCTTCCAGCAGCGCCTCGGTCACCGCGATATTCTCCGGCTGGCCGATGTCGAACCACAGGCCCTGATGGACCGCGCCAAAGCAGCGCCCGGCCGCGATCGCCCGGTTCCAGAGCAGGTTGGTCGAGAAGGGCCCCTCCGGCACGTCGCCTTCGAACAGCCGCTTCGAAACCATTTGAATCCCGGTGTAAACGAAGGGCGCCACGCCATTGGGCTTGCGGCGCCTGAGCGCGCCCTGGGCGTTCATGTGGAAGTCGCCGCGGCCGCGATGGCAATTGGCGCGGGCATGGGGGACGACGAGCAGCAGCGCGTCCATGGTCGCGTCGTTCCAGTGCGAGGCGAGCAGGCGCAGCGTGTCCACCGGCCCGTCCACCCAGAAATTGTCGGCATTGATGACGAGGAACGGATCGGCGTCGATCAGGGGCAAGGCCTTGACCACGCCGCCGCCGGTTTCGAGCAATTGCTTGCGCTCGTCGGAGACAATGATCTCAATATCCTTCACGCGGTTCTTGAGATGCGCCTCCAGCTGTGGAGCGAGATAGTGGACGTTGACCACGGCCTTTCGGACGCCGGCCGCTTTCAGATGGTCCAGGCAATGATCGATCAGGGTGACTCCGGCCACGGTCACCAGCGGCTTGGGCCGGGTCGCGGTCAGCGGCCGCATGCGCTTGCCGAGCCCGGCCGCCATCACCATCGCGGTCCTCGGCACCGCCGCCTCCGGATCCGGCCGGAGGGCCAGGGGTTTCCTGTAGCGGCTCATGCCGCGATCTCCTCGAGCCAGGGGGCGGCGCGCGCCGCTTCAGGGATATGGGTATCGAACCAGGCGCGGACCGGAGCCAGCGACGGCTGCACCAGGTCACGTTCGAGCAGCCCCCACATGCGCGGCTGGAACTTGCGGTAGCCGGGCTTGCCGTCGCGCTTCCACAAGCGCGTGAAGACGCCGAGGATGCGGGTGTTGCGCTGCGCGGCGAGCGCCCAATAAGCGCGTTCGAAGTCAGGACCTTGCCCCGTGGCCCTCAAATAGCGATCGATCATCGCCCGCTCGACCGAAGGGGTGACGTCGCGCCGCGCATCCTCGAGGATGGAGACCAGGTCGTAGGCCGGGTGGCCGGAGACGGCGTCCTGAAAGTCGAGCAGGCCGAGACGGGCGATGCCGTCGCGTCCGGCGATCAGCATGATATTCTCCGCATGATAGTCGCGCAGCACCGTCACGGGGCCGAGACCGTCGGCGGCGACCGGCGCGAGCACCTCGGTCCACGCGGCCTCCCAACCCGGCATGTCGGGCTCGATGCCGAAGGTGGGACAATACCAGTTGGTGAACAGGTGAAGCTCGGACAGCCATTCGTCGAGCCCGTGCGGCCTCAGGCCCGGCATGGGCGGCTGGCGATGCAGATGGACGAGCAAATCCGTGGCGGCCTCGTACAGCGCCGTTTCCCGGTCCAGCGCCACATCGAGCGCCTCGCGGAGGCGGTCGTCGCCGAAATCGTCGATCAGCAGCAGGCCGCGGTCGAGATCCCGGCCGATTATAGTCGGCGCCGAGAGGCCGGCGCCGCCCAGCCATTCGGCGACGGCGATGAACGGCCGCGGATCCTCGTGGGGCGGCGGCGCGTCCATGAGCACGGCACGGCGCCCCGCGCCGACGACCCGGAAATAGCGCCGGAAGCTGGCATCGCCGGCCAGCGGCCTGATCTCGCAATCGCCCCAGCCGAGTCCGGCAAGGAATTCGGGCGCTTCAGGGGGGGGAATCATGGGGGCGGCCATCGGCCTCCCCAAGCGGGCGGCACCTCAGCTGTCAAGGCGCGCGCGCCGTCCGGCCGGATCGCAAGGCTGAGCCGCAGGCAATCGTCCCAAAGCCGGGGCAGCCGCTCGGGCCATTCGATCAGAAGCACCGCGTCGATCCGGGCGTCGTCCAGGCCGAGCTCGGCAAGCTCCTCCTCATGCTCTATCCGGTAGAGATCGACGTGCCAGAGCGGCGGCACGGTGTCGTAGACCTGCACGATCGGGAAGGTCGGGCTCGCCACGTCGCCGGCGAAACCGAGCCCGCGCAGCACGCCCCGCGCCAGGGTGGTCTTGCCCGCGCCGAGCGTCCCGAACAGGGCAACCGCGTCGCCGGCGCGGAGTTGCGCGGCGAGGGCGTGGCCGAGACGTTCGGTCGCTTCCGCATCCGGCAGCAGGATCATTCCGCGACCTGCGGTACCGGCCAGTCGGCCTGCTGCTCGGCGGTGCGCGGCAGCCGGATGGTGACCGTCGTCCCCTCCCCGACCGCGGACTGCAGCGCGATCGAGCCGCCATGCGCCTCTACGAACTGCTTGGCGAGCGGCAGGCCGAGGCCGACCGCCGCCTCCTCGCCGGTGCGCCCCTCGACGGTGCGGCTGAAGCGGTCGAACACCCGCGCCTGGTCGGCCGGGGCGATGCCGGCGCCATTGTCGGAGACGATGATCCGCGCCTCGTCGCGGTCGCCTTCGGCACGGAGCAGGATGCGGCCGCCCGCCTGGGTGTAGGAAATGGCGTTCTTGAGGATATTGCCGAGCGCCTGGCCGAGCCGGCGCGGATCGCCGGTGACAATCCCGACCTCGGGCTCGATCTCGGCGACGAAGGTGATGCCGCCGCGCACCGCCGCCTGCTCGACGGGCCCGGCAATGTCGGTGCAGAGCAAAGCGAGATCGACCTCGTCCTCGGCAAGCAGCAGGCTGCCGGTCTCGCTCTGGGTGAGGTCGAGCACATTGTCGATCAGCGCGCCGAGACGGACGACGCTGTCGAGGATCGCCGTCACATATTCGGTGGCCACGGGCGGCAGCGCGCCGCCATAGCCCTCGGCCAGCATCTCCGCGAAGCCGCCGATCGAGGTCAGGGGGGTGCGCAGCTCGTAGCTCATGTTGGAGACGAAGGCGGTCTTCAGCCGGTCCGCCTCCTCCAGCGCCTCGGTGCGCTCGCGCAGCGCCGCCTCGACCTTCCGGCTGTCGGTGATGTCGAGCATGATGAAGAGCGCATTGCCGTCAGGCAGTGGCACCGCGGCAAACTCGAACTCCCGCCCGTCGACGAGCGCCACGCGGCCGCTGCGCTGCTTGCGCTCGACGGTGGCGCTGCGGACCAGCTCGCGGACCAGGCCGGCATGGCTGGCGCGCTTCAGCTTCGGTGCGAGCAAAGGCGTGAGCGCGTCGACGCGCGGATGGCCGGCGAGCTGCTCCTCCTCCAGACCCCACAATTCCTTGAAGCGGTTGTTCCAGAGGTTGAGCCGGCCGTCGGCCGCGAACACGCCGACCGCCTCGAACAGATTGTCAAAGGTGGCGGTGCGCACGCGCAGCAGGGTGTCGCGGGCGGAGGCGAGCTGGATCTGCTCGGTCCGGTCCTCGAAGATGGTGAGCAGGCCGCCGTCGGGCAAAGGCTGGGCGACGACGCGCAGATGATTGCCGCCGGGCAGCAGCCAGTCCTCCTCCTCCGCCGCCAGGCCCGAGGTGAACCACTGGCGGTGCTCCTCCTTCCAGTCCGGGAAGTCGCGGACCTCGGGCAGGTTCCCCGCCTCGCGCATCGCATCGATCACCCGGTCGAATTCGGGCCGGTCGGCGAGGAAGTCCGGCGTCAGCGAGAAGAGCCGGGCGAAGGGCTGGTTGAAGAAGATCAGGCTGCGGTCCCGGCCGAACTGGGCCACGCCGGCGGAAAGCCGGTCGAGCATGTCGCGCTGGGCGCGGACGAAGCGGTTCAGGTCGACGCGCGCCTGCTCCTGGTCCTCGACGTCGATCGCATAGCCGGCGACGCCGCCCTGGCCGAGCGGCACCTCGACCACCTGCATCATCCGCCGCTCGCCCGAGATGGTGGCCGGGACGGTGCGGATCACCGCCTCCTGCCCGTCGCGGACCCGCGCCGCCGCCGCTTCCGGGCCGAGCCCGTCGGTATCGTCGGTCAGCTCGATTCCCGCCCGGATCACGTCGCCGGCGTCCTCGCCCTCGACCGCCCGGACATAGGCGCCGTTCACCATGGCGAGCTTCAGGTCCGGACCGCGGTGCCACATCGGGAACGGCGCGGCCTCGAGCAGGCCGGACAGAGCGTCGAGCGCGGCCGAGCGCCGCTCGAGCCGGCCGGCGAGCGCCGCCGACGCCTCCTCGGCTTCGGTCACGTCGATGAACCAGAGCAGGACGGCGCGCTCGCCATGACCGGCCGGCGCCGGGCCGCCGTCGACCCGGAAGCTGCGCGTCGAGCCGGCCGGGCGCAGGGTCAGGGTGAAGCTGCCGCCCGCCGCCGCGTCGGCGACATGGCCGCCGAGTCCGGCCGCCGCGTCCGCGGCGAAGGGCGCGTCCTCGCCGAACAGGCCCATCCAGCGCGCCGGCAGCGCGGCGAGGCCGAGCGCGCCCGCCAGCCGGGGCGAGCCGGCAATGCTGCCGTCCGCAGCGACGATCAGAGCCATGGCCGGCCCGGCTTCGAGCAGGGAGGCGAGCCGCTCGCTCTCGCCGGCAACCGCCTCCGCCCGCTGCGCCGCGTGCCAGGCGCGGCGCGTCAGCCAGAAGGCGGCGGCGAGCCAGGCGCCGGCGACCAGGGCGACGAGGATCAGAAGAAGCAGTGAGGGGGCCGGCATCGCGCCTGTCTAAACGCCGCGAGGGGCAAGCGGAAGTCCGGCCGGGAAGCCGCCCGGGCGCGCGGCCGGCGGCCGCATATGTGGGCCGAAACAACATGTTGCAAAAGCGCTACACTGGCTGAACTTTCGATGAACGTCCGCACGATCCTCTTGAATCGCAGGGGTAAGTGGGCTGTGGCTGCATGGTCTACCTGGCACATGTCGTGTTCCGGTGCGATTCTCTTTGGGGGAGAATAGATAATGAAGAAGTTTGGACTGCTCAGCTCGAGCGCTATGGGCTCCGCTGCGCTCTTTGGCCTGTCGCTGGCGTTTGCGGCGCCGGCCTACGCCCAGGACGATCCGGCCCCGCCGGCCACTGCGTCCGATCAGGACCAGGCCGATGACCAGGGTGGCCAGAACGTCGAAGTGACCGGCACCCGCATCCGCCGGCCGAACATCGAATCGAACGTCCCCATCGTCTCGGTGACGGCGGACGAGATCGCCGACGGCGATCCCAGCGTCGGCGACGCCCTCAACGACCTGCCGTCGCTGCGTTCCACCTTCAGCCAGGCCAACTCGGTCCGCTTCATCGGCACGACCGGCCTCAACATCCTCGACCTTCGCGGTCTCGGCACCGCCCGCACCCTGGTGCTGGTCAACGGCCGCCGTCACATCACGGCGAGCCCGGGCGACTATCTGGTCGACGTCAACACCATCCCGAGCGACCTCATCGAGCGCATCGACGTGATCACGGGCGGCAGCTCGGCGGTCTACGGTTCGGACGCCATTGCGGGCGTGGTCAACTTCGTGCTGCGCCAGGACTATGACGGCATCCGTCTGCGCGGCCAGGGCGGCATCTCCCAGCAGGGCGACCGCGGCATCCAGTTCGTCTCGCTCACCGCGGGCCGCAACTTCGCGGACGATCGCGCCAACGTCGCGATCAACCTCGAATATGTGAATGCCGAAGCCCTCTATTTCGGCGACCGCCCGATCCTCACCGGTGCCTATGACGGCCGCTGCCAGGTCAACCTGGCAGAGTTCACCGCAGGCGAGCCGCAGGCCGGCGACGGCGTGCCGGATCAGCTGTTCTTCTGCGGCGTCCGTAACGCCAGCATCTCCAACGGCGGTACCGTTCCGGGCAATGCCACTGCGGCGCAGTGTCAGAGCGCGGCCTTCGGTCCGCTGGGCGCGAGCGCGGCACTCGGCGCGGCGCGCTGCCTCAATCCCGGCACGCCGCTCGGCCAGCCGCGGCTGTTCCGCTTCAACGAGCTGGGCCAGCTCCTCCAGGACGTCCCCTGCTTCGACTTCCGGCCGTTCGCGTCGGGCAACATCATCTCCTGCCCGACCAGCACGGTTCCGGGGGCGACGCTGCGCAACACCGGCCAGATCGCGCCGGGCCTCGACCGCTACACGGCGAACATCCTGTTCCACTTCGACATTTCGGAGGCGTTCAGGCCGTTCTTCGAGGGCAAGTACGTCCACATCTTCTCGCGGCAGCAGGGCCAGCCGAGCTTCTTCGGCCCGGTCTCCGGCACGTTCGGCCTGCCGGCCTCGTTCAACCAGCGCTGCGACAACGCCTTCCTCGACGCGGCGGACATTGCGACGCTGCGGTCGATCGGCGAGTGCGAGACGGCGGGCGGCGCGTTCAACCCGGCCGACACCTTCCCGCTGCAGCGCTTCAACACCGACTTCGGCGGCCGCGCAGAGCTCGTCACGCGCGATACCTATCGCTTCGTGGCCGGTATCCGTGGCGACTTCAACGAGGACTGGAACTACGAGATCTCGTTCAACTACGGCCATGTGGACATCCACCAGGACGAGCTGAACGACCTCATCCTCACCGACATCAACGGCAATTTCGACGGCTTCTTCCTCGCCTATGATTCGGTGCTGGTGAACGGCGTTCCGACCTGCCGGGTCAATGCCGACGCCGATCCGACCAACGACAGCGCGGCCTGCGTCCCGGTCGACCTGTTCGGCCAGGGCCGGCCTTCGGCTGCGGCGATCGACTTCATGACCACGACCTCGTTCGTGGACCAGGAAGCGAGCGAGTATAACGTCGTTGCCTATGTGAACGGCGACCTCTCGCAGCTCTTCGAGCTGCCGGGCGGTCCGATCCGCTTCGTGGTCGGCGGCGAGTATCGCCGCGAGACTGCCTTCCTCGAGGCCGATCCGCTGTCGGCGGCCGGCGGCACCTTCTTCAACGCCTTCGCGACCTTCGATCCGCCGGCGCTTGAAGTCTGGGAAGCCTTCGGCGAGGTCGAGATCCCGCTGCTCCGCGATCTTCCGTTCGCGCAGGAGCTCACGCTCACGGCGGCGGGCCGCTACTCGGACTACAACGATGCCGCTGGTACCGCGGGAAGCACCTTCTCGTACAACATCAACGGCACCTGGGCTCCGGTTCGCGACATCCGCTTCCGCGCCAACTACTCCAAGTCGGTCCGCGTCCCGACGCTGACTGACCTGTTCACGGTGGCGTCGCAGAACTTCGCGTTCATCCAGGATCCGTGTGACGTCGTGAACATCGGCAACGGCACGGCGAACCGCGGACCGAACTGCGCGGCGGACGGCATCCCGGTCGGCTTCATCAACACGCCGGCCCGGACGCAGTCGACGGGCTTCTTCTCGCAGGGCAACCCGTTCCTGACCGAGGAAACCGGCAAGTCGCTGACGGTCGGCACGGTGATCACGCCGCGCTGGGTCCCGGGCCTGAGCATCACGGTCGACTATTACCGGATCCGGGTGGACAACCTGATCGCCGTTCTCGGCGCCCAGGTCATCCTGAACCAGTGCTACGACCTGCCGCGTCCGAACCAGTTCTGCACGTTGCTGTTCCCGCGTAATGCGGACTTCACGTTCCAGAACCCGGCCCTGATCTCGGGCGGCGTGAACTTCGCGAAGTTCGCGGCGGACGGCATCGACATGGAGCTGAGCTATCGCCGGACGTTCGAGAACGGGCATCGCCTGAACCTGCGGGCGATCGCGACCTACGTCATCCGTCGCGACAACTTCACCAGCCCGACCGATCCGACGTTCCGCGACCGGATTCTCAGCGAGCTGGGTGATCCGCAATGGTCGGCGAACCTCAACATCAGCTACGGGATCGGGCCGTGGGATCTGCGCTGGTCGATGAACTATATCGGCAAGCAGGTGATCGCCACGCCGGCGCAGGGCGGCTACGAGACCGCCTTCGGCATCGACGGGCGTCCGCCGCAGAATGCGGATCTCAACTCGCCGATCTACTATCCGGACGTGCTCTATCATGCGGTTCGCCTGAGCTATCGCGTGAACGAGCGGTTCCAGTTCTATGCCGGTATCGACAATGTGTTCGACACCGATCCGCGCCTGTTCCGGAACACTTTCGGGTCGACCGGCTCCGCGGGCGGCTCGGCCTACGACTATATCGGCCGCTACTTCTACGCCGGCGCGATCGTCGACTTCTAGGTCGGGGATTCACCGGAACCTTTCGGGGCCGCCTTCGGGCGGCCCCTTTTTTTTGCGCGGACAAAGGCAGGCACAGAGGCCGCGCCGCGGAGGCCGCCCCGGATCGTCCTGCCCTGCTGTGATGAAGGCCGGCGTCAGCCGGCGGCCTGCCCGGGGTTCTGCGCGTCGATGGCCTCGAAGATCGCGGTGACGGCGCGCCGCTCGTCCCCGCTCAGCTCGGGGCGCCAGATGTCGAAGATCAGCACGACCCGATCCTCCTTGCTGTCGTTCCAGGCCTCGTGCTCGATCGTATCGTCGAAGATCAGCAGCTTGCCGACCTCCCATTCGCGCACCTCGTTGCCGACGCGGAAGCCGCAGCCCGGCGGCACGATCAGCGGCAGGTGGCAGATCAGGCGCGTGTTGATCATGCCGTTATGCGCCTCGATCCGGGCCCCCGGCTTCAAAAGCGAGAACAGGATGGACGGCGCGCGCGTGGTGATGTGGGGGAGCGGCAGGCGCTGCATCGCCGCGAAGCTCTTCGGAAAGCGCGCGACATTCTGCTCCACCGGCCCGCCATTCTCCCAGAGGTAGAGCGTGCTCCAGTCCGGATTGTCGAGCAGCCCGTGAAAATCGTAGGTGGGCCGGTCCTCCCGCGCCTGCAGATAGGGGCGGAAAGGCACGTCCGCGGCAAGCGCGGCATTGAGCTCCTCGAGCATGTCCCCGGCGGCGGCCTCGACAGCCGGGACCCAGTCGAACTCCTCGCGCTCATAATATTGGCGCTGCGGCAGGCCGGGGAAATAATAGGCGCTGGGCTGCTGGAAATAGACCTGCTTCTCCTCGAGCAGGATGGCAATCGATTCCCGGAACCGCGCCGATTGCGCCTCGGGGCCGAGGCCTGCCTCGGCGAGATAGGCTTCGAGCCGCGCGCGGGAGCGGCCCGAAAAGGCGCGCGCCGCCTGCTCCACCCTGGCCAGCTCGGCCTTGAGGTCGGCCGGCAGCTCGCCGAGCTGCGCCGCAAGCCTCAGCACATTGTTGTAGAAGCTGGCCGCGGCCGCCTCGTCGCCGCCGGCACCGCGCGCATCGCCCTTCATGATCAGCGCGCGCAGGTTGCGATTGTCGCGCCGCAGCACCTCGTCCGCGGCCCGCTCGGCGGCGCCATGATCGCCGAGCGTCGCGCAGCTGTGCGCGAGCAGCAACCAGATCTGGGCATTGGCGCGCCCGCTCGCCGCGAGCCGTTCGAAGCTCTGGCGCGCGGCCGCGGCATTGCCGGCGCGCAGCGCCTCGGCGCCGGCGCGCGCCAGCTGTTCCGCATCGGCCATGCTGAGCTGCTGCTGCATATCCTTCCGATGCCGCGCCGATCCGCCGCTGTCCAGCGCGGCCCACGAAAAAGGGCCCGGACGAAGCCCGGGCCCCTTCCCTTTCCGACGTCCGGATCAGTAGCGGTAATGATCCGGCTTGAACGGCCCCTCGACCGGCACGCCGATATAGTCGGCCTGCTTCTGGCTGAGCGTCGTGAGCTTCACGCCGAGCTTGTCGAGGTGGAGCGCCGCGACCTTCTCGTCGAGATGCTTGGGCAGGACGTAGACGTCGTTCCTATACTGGTCCGCCTTGGTCCAGAGCTCGATCTGGGCGAGCGTCTGGTTGGTGAAGCTGGAGCTCATCACGAAGCTCGGATGGCCGGTGGCGTTGCCGAGGTTCACGAGGCGGCCCTTGGAGAGGACGATGATCTTCTTGCCGTTCGGGAACTCGACCTCGTCGACCTGAGGCTTGATCTCGGTCCACTTCATGTTGGCGAGCGCGCCGATCTGGATCTCGCTGTCGAAATGGCCGATGTTGCAGACGATCGCCATGTTCTTCATCTCGCGCATGTGATCGAGCGTGATCACGTCGGCATTGCCGGTCGCGGTGACGAAGATGTCGGCGCGCTTCGTCGCCTCCTCCATGGTGACGACCTCATAGCCCTCCATCGCCGCCTGCAGCGCGCAGATCGGATCGATCTCGGTGACGAGGACGCGGGCGCCGCCGTTGCGCAGCGAAGCGGCCGAGCCCTTGCCGACGTCGCCGAAGCCGGCGACGCAGGCGACCTTGCCGGCCAGCATCACGTCGGTGGCGCGGCGGATCGCGTCGACCAGCGACTCCTTGCAGCCGTAGAGATTGTCGAACTTCGACTTGGTCACGCTGTCGTTGACATTGATCGCCGGGAAGGGAAGCTTGCCCTTCCTGGCGAGGTCGTAGAGCCGATGGACGCCGGTGGTGGTCTCCTCGGAGACGCCTCTGATGTTCTGCACGGTCCTGGTGAGGTAGCCCGGCCGCTCGGCAAGGAAGCGCTTCAGCGTCGCGACGAAGATTTCCTCTTCCTCGTTGGTCGGGGTGAACAAGTCCTCGCCGCCCTCGACGCGCGCGCCCCAGAGGGCGAACATGGTGGCGTCGCCGCCATCGTCGAGGATCATGTTGCAGGTCGTGTCCTGGCCCCAGTCGAAGATCCGGACGACATAGTCCCAATATTCCTCGAGCGTCTCGCCCTTCACGGCGAAGACCGGCACGCCCGTAGCCGCGATCGCCGCAGCCGCGTGATCCTGGGTCGAGAAGATGTTGCACGAAGCCCAGCGCACCTCGGCGCCGAGCGTGGTCAAGGTCTCGATCAGCACCGCGGTCTGGATCGTCATGTGCAGCGAGCCGGTGATGCGCGCGCCCTTCAGGGGCTTCGCCTCGCCATATTCCGCGCGCAGGGCCATCAGGCCGGGCATCTCGGTTTCGGCGATCTCGATCTCCTTGCGGCCGAAGCCGGCGAGGGAGAGGTCGGCAACGACATAGTCGGTGAAGTCGGACTGGGGCTGGGTGGCCACACTGGGTCTCCTGAAAGTGAAAAGACCGCCATATCCAGGGCGGCCGGATGCCAGCTTCAGCCACGCAGTGCCCACACCGCGCAGAGCGTCCGGAGGGATGCACTGGCCCGCGCTCCCTAGCCGCAGCCGCTCTCAAATGCAAATATAAAGATATCTTTATATGTGATCGCGAAACGGTCGAGGGGCGGGCCGGTTTCCGGTCCGCCCGCCCCTCCCCGTCAATGGCCGCCCGCGAAGGTGACCGTGCACTGGCCGCCCGGCAGCGCGGCAACGAAGCCGAGCCGGTCGGCGATGGCGATCAGGGCGTCGGTGTCGCCCCGGGCCGCAGCCGCCTCCTCGGCGAGCACCACCGTCTCGGCGCAGACCGAGCTGCTCGTGGCATCGTCGCCGTAGATGTTGGCGAGCGCGGTCGTGAAGCGATCATAATGGACCTGTGCCTGACGGCCGTGCACCGTCTGGAACTGGGCCATCAGCACCGCATTGGCGCCGCGGATCGTCTCCCGGTTGGCGGCGAGGAAGCGGTTATAGGCCGCCGCCACATTCTCGCCCATGGCCGAGCAGCGCAAGGTCGCCACCATCAGCCGGCTCTGCAGGTCCCGCACCTTGGCGGCCGCGACCTGGGTCTGGTTCCAGCAGCCCGCCTGGGCACTGGCCGTCGCCGGGACGCAGATCATCATTGCGCCCGCCACGAGGACGGCGCGCCCTTTCTTCGGTCCACTCATATGTTCCCCCACACAACTCGATCCTGCGCGAGATGCGCGGGATCGACTCGAAGGTCTCATGGGGGTGGTTTTCGGGGTGTGAAATTTCAGGGTTAATTCTTGTGCGCCAGAGACTTAGTTTCCGCGGGCGGCTTCGGCGCAACAATCTGGATCAGGTTTCGTCCGGCTCGAGATGACGGAGCTTGTCGGGGTTGCGGACGATGTAGATGCCGGCGATGCGCTCGTCCTCGATCAGCAGGGCCGTGGTCTGGAGCAGGCCGTCCGCCTCGCGGGTGACGAAGCCCGGCAGGCCGTTGATCATCCGGTAGCCGAGAAGCGTGCCCGGGTGGCGCTGGAGCAAGCGGGCGATCGCCGACAGGACGGCGAGCACGTCCTTGCGGCCGAGGAAGGGCCGGTAACCGGCCGCACGCTTGCCACCGCCGTCCGACCAGACGCCAACGTCCTCGGCGAGCAGGTCCTGGAGCGCCGCAGTGTCGCCGCTGCGCGAGGCCTCGAAGAACGCCGCGGCCAGCTCCATGCCCCGCGCCTTCGCCACCGGGAAGCGCGGCCGGCTCGCGCGGACATGGTCGCGCGCCCGCGCCGCGAGCTGGCGGACCGCGGCGGGCTCGCGCTCGAGCGTCGCGGCGACCTCGTCGAACGGCAGGTCGAACACGTCGTGCAGCAGGAAGGCGGCGCGCTCCAGCGGAGAGAGCCGGTCCAGCGCCATCAGCAGCGGCAGGGTCACGTCCTCGTCCACGTCGAGGCCGGTTTCGGGCTCGACGACCGGCTCGGGCAGCCAGGGGCCGACATAGGTCTCGCGGCGGTGGCGGGCCGATTTCAGCTGGTCGAGGCAGAGACGGGTCACCATCCGGCGCAGGAAGGCCTCCGGGCTGCGGACGCCTCCCCGATCGGTGCGGAGCCAGCGCACGAACGCCTCCTGCACCACATCCTCGGCGTCGGCGATGGAGCCGAGCATCCGATAGGCGATGCGGGCGAGCGTCGGCCGCAGCGGCGTGAAGCTCGCTGCGGCCTCGGCGGGGGCGTTCGTGCCCGCGCTCATGCCGCGAGCGCGTCCAGCTCGGCGTCGCTCGCGAACAGATGAAAACCGACCGCAAGCCGGTTCCAGCCGCTGATCGCGTTGATCAGAAGGGTGAGCTTCACCTGCTCTTCCTCGCTGAACTGCGCGGCGAGCTCGGCATGCACCGACTCGTCCGGCGGCCCCCTGGTGGCCAGCAAGGTCAGCGCGTCGGTCCAGGCCAGGGCCGCGCGCTCGCGATCGCTGTAGACCGGCGCCTCGCGCCAGGCCGACAGCAGATAGAGGCGCTGCTCGGTCTCGCCATCCCGCCGGGCTTCGCGCGTGTGCATGTTGATGCAATTGGCGCAGCCATTGAGGATCGACGCGCGGATCTTCACCAGATGGGCGAGGGTCGGCTCGATGGCTTCGGCCGCCTTGCGGCTCCACGAGAGCCAGGCGCCCATTTCGGCGCGGGCGGCCTCGAAGGGGTTCAGGATCGGAGTCATTCTGGGTCCTTTCGGCTTGCGTTGATGCAGCCAAGACGAGGCCGGAGTGCCCCGTGTGACATCCCCCCGAATTTTTTTCGCGGCTCAGGCCGTCCCGAATTCCGCCGTCAGCAGCCGCGGGTCGACACCCGCCCCGGCGAAGGCGGCGGCCCAGCGCTCGTCCACCGCGCGGTCGTAGAGCAGATCTTCGTCGCCGGGAGTCACGAACCAGCCGTGGCGGCGCATCTCCTGTTCGAGCTGGCCGCCCTGCCAGCCCGCATAGCCGAGCGCGGCCACCCAGCGCGTCGGCCCCTTCCCCGCCGCAATCGCCTTCAATATGTCGAGCGTCGCGCTCAGCACCCAGCGGCCGCCGACGTCGATCGAGTCGGCGCCGCCCCAGTCCGGCGTGTGCAGGATGAAGCCGCGCGTCGGCTCGACCGGGCCACCTTGGTGGATGGCGGCGTTGGGCGCCTCGCCCGGGTCGATGTCGAGCTGCTTGAGCAGGTCGTGAAAGCCGATTCGCGGCGCGATCCGCCCCAAGCCGATGCCGAGCGCACCATCCTCGTCGTGCACGCACATCGCGATCACCGCCTTTTCGAAGCGCGGATCGCCGATGCCCGGCATGGCGAGCAGGAACTGGCCCGAGAGGAAACGCGGCGCGTCCATCGGACGGCTTATAGGGAAGCTGCGGGAGCGCCGCCACTATGCCGGGGCGAACCGGCTTGCTAAGGGGCCGGCCTGTCCGAAGGAGATTCTCAGATGACGATCAAGGTTGGCGACCGCATCCCAAGCATGACCCTCGTGAAGGCCACGGCGGAAGGACCCCAGCCCGTCCAGACCGACGACTATTTCGCCGGCCGCAGGATCGCCTTGTTCTCCGTGCCGGGCGCGTTCACGCCGACCTGCTCGGCGCGCCACCTGCCGGGCTTCGTCGAGAAAGCCGAGGAGCTGAAGGCCAAGGGTGTCGACGAGATCGCCTGCACCGCGGTCAACGACGCCTTCGTGCTCGGTGCCTGGGCGAAATCGGCGGGCGCCGAGGGCAAGGTGACCATGCTCGCCGACGGCAATGGCGACTTCGCCGAGGCGCTTGGCCTCACCATGGACGGCTCCAAGTTCGGCCTCGGCAAGCGCGGCTCGCGCTGGTCGGCAATCGTCGAGGACGGCGTGGTGAAGGAGCTCAACGTCGAGGAGCCGGGCGCGTTCAGCGTCTCCAGCGCGGAATTCCTGGTCGGCCAGCTTTAGGCGGAACAGATTTCGGCCGCGCGGAGGCTAGCCGAGGCTTCTCCATTTGCTGTCGATCACGACCCTGCGAGCCCCGGTCTTCATCAGGTTTGCCGGAAAGGCGATGAGGTCACCCGGCGCGCGGCCATAATATTGCTGCTCGAACCGGAGGATGATGAAGTAGGTGTCCCGCTCGGCGGTCGACGTTCGCGTGACCGTCCCGGCTTGGTCAGCCACGACGAACCAACTTATCCGGGCCGCGGGCTGCCTCTGCCCCGGCCCCACATCATTCTCCCACGTGCCGGTGCCATCGGGGTTTAGCTGCACGCACCCGTGCCGCGCGTCCGAGGCCGCAACGCCTCCCTCGCATAAGGGAGCCCCGACGAACTCACGCGGAAAATCGGAGTTTCCGCCTGGATAGGCGTTCACCGGATTGCCTCGATAAGTGAGGGTCACTGGCCGCGACTGGGCAAAAGCGGGTCCGGCGTAGGCCGCGAAGGCGGCGATGGCAGGCAGGGCAAATCGGAGCATTCCAATTCCTTTCGCCAAGGTGATTGGGCTCACTGGGCGAACAGTCTGAACCGAATACGTTCTGGATGTCGAGCACTGAATTGCTGATCGGGCAACAGGCCTGGACTATTGTGACGGCGAGCGCGCCGGCGGTGCGGCTGCCGGCGCCTGCAGCACTTCGATGACGAAGCGGTCGATCTGGCCGGCGAAGACGATCAGGTTCACCGCCAGATTGCCGCGGATGAAGCCGTAATCGGCGGTGAGGTAGCGCTGCAGCGACGGCCGCCCGTCGGCCGCGACCAATGCGCGCGAGAAGGCGTACCTCTGGTTGAAGGCGGCGATCGCGCCGCCGAGCTGCGCCGCGCCGGCCCCGGTGGGCGGGTTCCATACCGCCTGGATCGAGATCGCCCGGCAGGCCGTGCCCTGGCAGGAGCCGAACAGGATGGCGGCGCTGCGGCCATTGGCGAAGGTGACGGTCAATGCCGGCCGCTCCGCATCCCCCGCCCGCTCGAAGCGCGCGCCGATCTGGGTCAGCACCGGCTCCACGGTCGCATAGGAGAAGCTCGGCAGCACCTGCCGGTTTTCGGCGGCAGCGGCGTTGAACGGACCGGCGGCGGGCGGCTGCGCCGCCGTCGCGGCAAGGAGAACCGCCAGCAGCGCCACGCCGCCGCCTAGCGGGGCGCCAGGGCGAAATCGACGCCCACCGCCACCATCGTCTGGACGTCGGGCCCCGCAGGCCGCATCGCTCCCGGCGTGAAGAGGCTGGTGACGAGCTGCGACTCGCTCACCATCATGCCGAGCAAGTCGAGGCCCACCCGTTCGGTAACCCGAACCACCCGGACCACCCGCATGTTGAGGGCGCCCGCATAGGCCTCGGCGTCGGCCCGCGCCTTCTGCAGCGCCTGCGCCCGCGCGAGACGCCGGGGCGCGCTGTCGTCGTTCAGATGGTAGACCGCGCCAGCCAGCACGAAGATGCCGCGCTGCATCAGTGCCGACTGGATCGCCGGGGCATTGCCCACATTGCGTATGACGACTTCCGCCTGCGCACTGGCCGGGACGGACATGTCCTGCATTGCCGAGGCTGCGTTCATGTCCGCCGGAGCCTCTTCCATCGCGATGCTGGCGTTGGTCATCGCCATGTCCGCCCCGGTGCCGGCAGCGATGGGCTGGATGCGGATATCCGCGTCGGCGATCCCCTGACTGCGGAGCATGGCACGGACGTCGGCGATATTCTGCTGCACCGCGCTCCGCGCCTCGGTCTCGGTTCCGCCATAGCCGCTGATGGTGAACGACAGGGTCGCCCGGTCGGCACGCGTCGTCACCATGCCGAGCGCATTGACCTCCACCAGCACCTCGCCCGGAGCAAGGGGCTGGATGGTGACCGGCGCCTGCGTCGACGCCGCCAGCGGCACCGACGCCGTCAGCGCCAAGGCGAGTCCGACAATGATCAACCGCATCTCACCCCCCTTTCTCCGGGCCGCCGATCAGCGCGGGCGGAGCTCTACCAGCCGCACCGCCTGCCGCGATTTTGCTCGCGCAGCCAGCCGAGCAGGGGCCGGAAATATTCGACCATCGGCTCGGCGCTGATCTCGCGGGTGCCGGTGAAGGCTTCGAGCGCGTCCGGCCAGGGCCGCGAGGCGCCCATGGCCAGCATCGCGTTCAGCCGCCGGCCGACCTCGCGATTGCCGTAGAAGGAGCAGCGGTGCAGCGGCCCCCGCCAGCCGGCAATGTCGCAGGCGGCCTTGTAGAACTGGAACTGCAGGATGCGGGCGAGGAAGTAGCGCGTATAGGGCACGCTCGCCGGCACATGGTACTTCGCGCCCGCGTCGAAATTGCGCTCGCTGCGCGGGCTCGGCGGGACGATGCCCTGATATTGCAGCCGCATCCGGTCCCACGCCGCCTGATATTCGCCCGGGGCGATCTGGCCGGAGAAGATCCCCCAGCGATAGCGGTCGACGAGCAGGCCGAAGGGCAGGAAGGCGATCTTGTCCAGCGCCTGGCGGAGCAGCAGCTGCCGGTCCTGCTCGGCATTGGGCATCTGGTTCTGCCGGAGCAGGCCGATCTGGACGAGATATTCGGGCGTGACGGAGAGCGCGATCATGTCGCCGATCGCCTCGTGGAAGCCGTCATTGGCGCTGTCCAGATAGAGGAAGGGCTGCCGGTTATAGGCGCGCTGATAATAATTGTGGCCGAGCTCGTGATGGACGGTGATGAAGTCGTCCGCGTTCACGCGCGTGCACATCTTGATGCGCAGGTCCTCGACATTGTCGACGTCCCACGCCGAGGCGTGGCAGATCACCTCCCGGTCCCTGGGCTGGGTGATCATCGAGCGCTCCCAGAAGGTCTGGGGGAGCGGCGCGAAGCCCAGCGAGCTGAAGAAGGCCTCGCCCTGCCGGACGATCCGCTCCGGCGTGTAGTTCGCCCGGGTCAGCAGCTGGGTCAGGTCGTAGGCCTCGCGCGTGTTCGAGCGCGGCGCGACGACATCGTAGATATTGCCCCATTCCTGCGCCCAGAGATTGCCGAGCAGGTCGGCGCGGATCGGCCCTGTGGCCGCCTGCACCCGGTCGCCATAGGTGCGGTTGAGGCCTGCTCGGGTGAAGCAGTGCAGCTCGTCATAGAGCGGCTTCACCTCGTTCCACAGCCGCTCGGTCAGCGCCGCGAACTCGTCCGGGCTCATGTCATATTTGGAGCGCCACATTGCGCCAAGATCGGCATAGCCGAGGTCCCGCGCGCCCTGGTTGGCGATCTCGGTCATGCGCTGATACTGGGCGCGCATCGGCGAGCCGACATTATCGTTCCAGCTCGTCCACATCTCGCGCAGCTGGTCCGGGTTGCGGACGGTGCCCATCCGCGCCTCGATCTCGTTGCCGGTCAGCTGCTGTCCGTTCATCGTGCCGCGGCCGCGGCCATATTGCGAGCTGAGGTCGGTGGAGATGCGGTTCAGCTCGGCCGCCGCGCCTGGCGTGGTGGGCGCCGGCAGGGTGAGCGCGCTCCTCAGGATGTTGAGCTTGCGGCGCGTGTCGTAGCTGAGGTCCGGGACGTTGCTGTAGCGCGCCGCCTCATTGGCGAAGCGGACGCCCATCTCGGTGCCGATCGTGCCGAAATGAGCGGCGATCGCGTCGGTATCCTGGGTGATGTAGGTCGCGTTCACCCACTGGGCGCGGCTCGAGATCACGGTGAACTCGGCCAGCTCGCGCTCGGCCCGGGCGACGAAGGCGTCGGCCTCGGCGGCGGTCGGCTGGGCCGCAGCGGCGGGCTCCGGGGCCGCAATGGCTGAATTTGCGGCGACTGCCGCGGCCGCGTCGGCGCCGCTGTCGGCCTCAGCAGAACCGACACCTGTCGTGGCGCAGGCCGCGACGAGGCCGGCGGCAGCGGCGATGGCGAGAAGGGAGACGGTGGACTTCATGGCAAGCATCCCTCGTTGCTTTCTATCGGACTGAAAACGCCCATGAACCCGCCGCAAGCTGCGGTCAACGGGCGAGAAAATCCGCGATCGCCTGGCCAAGCTCGGGCTTGATCACGGCGCTCATATGGCCGCCCGGCACGGCCGCATATTCCCCGTTCGGGAGCAGGTCGGCGAGGGCCTGCGGGGAGCCGTTGTCCTCGTCCTCCTCGCCGCTCACCACCAGGGTCGGCATCGCTATCCGGGCAATCGCCGCCTCGGGCGTGTCGACGAAGCTGTCGAGCAGAGGCAGCAGCGCCTGGGGATCGCCCTTCGTCGTCTTCAGGAACGCCTCCGCCATCCATTCGGGCGAGCCGCGCTCATGCGTGCCGAGGCCGGTCAGGATCTTGCGGAAATGCTCGGAGCGGCGGCCCGTCGAGTGCAGGCCGGTGAGCCCCATGCCGCCGATGACCAGCTTGCCCGGCGCGGCGCCGCGCGCGACCATGCGCACGCTGGTCCGCGCGCCCAGCGAATAGCCGCCGAGATCATAGTCCTTGAGGCCGAGCTGCGCGAGCAAAGCCAGCCCGTCGTCGGCGAGGATATCGGGCGGGTAGCAGGCGGGATCGTGCGGCTTGCCGCTCTGCCCGTGCGCGCGCAGGTCCGGCATAATCACCCGGAAGCCCCTGGCCGCGATCGCCGCGGCATGGCCGTAGCGCAGCCAGTTGGTGAAGGCATCCGAGAAGAGCCCGTGGATCAGGACCACCGGGCGCCCCTCCCCCAGCTCGTGCCAGGCGAGCCGGATGCCGTCGGCGGCGGTGAAATGATGCAGGGTCGCGTTCATGGCCGAGTCGTCAGCCGCGGCACTACGAGGAACAGGGTGATCAGCAAAGCGAGGAAAGCGAGCGCGCTGGCGAGCAGGAAGGCGCCGCCCGGCTCGCCGCGCTCGGCGCCGAAGGCCAGCGCCTGGGTCAGGATCAAGGGGCCGACGATCGCCGCGACGCTGCCGATGCTGGACATGCCGCCCATCAACGCGCCCTGGCGGGACGGATCGGTGAGGCGGGAAAGCAGGGCGTTGATCGAGGGGAAGACGAGGCCGGTCAGCGCGCTGAAGGCGATCAGCGCGAACACCATCCAGTCGCGGGTGACGAAGACATAACCCAGGAAGACGAGCACACCGACGCCCATTCCGATCACCACCGTGCGCGCCTCGCCGAAGCGGGCGATCGCCCGGCCGGTGATGAAGATCTGTGCGATCGCCATGGCCAGTCCCGAGGCGGCGAGCGAGAGGCCGATCTGGCCCGCAGTCCAGTGCCGGTCGAGCTCGGCCCAGAAGGCCCAGGTCGCCGGATAGACCATATGGGCGAGCTGCCAGATCAGCGAGACGAAGATGAGCGCCGTCGCCCCGCCCGCATGGAAGAGCGGCTTGAACGCGCCGAAGACATGCGCCTCGCCGAGCCGGAACGGCCGCCGCCGCTCCTGCGGCAGCGTCTCCGGCAACAGGAAATACATCCAGGCGGCATTGGCCGCGGCGATGCAGCCGGCGGCGATGAACGGCGCCCGCGTGCCGAGGCCGGAGAGCAGGCCGCCCACCGCGGGCCCCAGGATGAAGCCGAGCCCGAAGGCCGCGCCCATCAGCCCGAAGGTCGCACCGCGCTTCTCCTGCGAGGTCACGTCGGCGAGGACGGCATTGGCGGGCCCGTAGACGGCGCCGGCAATGCCTGCGACGAGCCGGCCGAAGAACAGCCAGATCAGGGTCGGCGCCACCGCCATCAGCGCATAATCGAGCGCGAAGGCGATCATCGAGAAAAGCAGGACCGGGCGCCGCCCGAAGCGGTCGCCGAGATTGCCGAGCACCGGTCCCGCGAAGAATTGGGCGCCGGCATAAGCAACGAGCATGTAGCCGGCGATCCGCGTCGCCTCGGTCATCGAGACATGGCCGAGCGAGACGATGAGGTCGGGCAGGACCGGAAGCACGATGCCGAAGCCGATCGTGTCGATCAGGACCGCGGCCAGCACGATCGGCACCGCGGGATGGTGGAAGCGCCCTTTGCCCCCGCCGCCGTCCGCCGCCGCCGGCTCAGTCGGGGAGCTTGCCAACGGCCTTCATCCAGCGGTCGACCAGCGGCTGGTGCTCCTCGGTCCGATATTCGGGCAGGCCCTCGGTGTTAAGCCAGTTCCGGTGCAGCGACTCTGCCCCGAAATGGTGGATCGGCCGGAAGCGCGAGGGGTCGTCGAACGCGGCGACGGTGAGGTCCATTTTCTCGCTGTCCGGAAATTCGAAGCCCAATGAGGCGCCGCAGGCCGCGCAATAAGGCCGCTGCGCGATCGGCGAACTCTGGTACCAGTCGGGCTCGCTCTCCCAGGTCACGTCGCTCTTCGGCATGTTCTTGAAGGCGATCGAGATGCTGCCGGTCGCCCGCTGGCACATCCGGCAATGGCAGAGATAGGCCTCGTCATTGGCGACTCTCGCGGTGAAGCGCACCTTGCCGCAGGCGCAGCCCCCGGACATGTCCTCAGCCATCTCTTCCTCCAAGTTTGATCGTTTCGAGCTTCGCCCGCCACGCTTCGGGAAGCGGCACCGGGCGCCGGCTTTCCCGGCCGACATAGACATGGGTGAAAAGCCCCTCGGCCGCAGCCTCTGCCGCGCCCCTGGCGAAGACGCCGAGCCGGTAGGTGACGCTGCTCCCGCCCAGCCGCTCCACCCCGAGCCCGATCTCGACCGGCTCGGGATAGGCGAGCGAGCCGGCATAAAGACAGCCCGTCTCGACGACGAGCCCGATCGGGTCGCCATGGGTGACGTCGAGCAGGCCGTTCTCGATCAGCCAGGCGTTCACCGCCGTGTCGAACCAGCTGTAATGGACGACATTGTTCACATGCCCGTAGGCGTCATTGTCGGCCCAGCGCGTGGCGATCTCCCGCCAGACCGGATAGGCGCCCCGCCCTCTCAACGGCTCCCGGCTCAAAGCGCCGCCTCGTAGAGCCGCCGCGCATCGGCCTCGGTGATCGGGCAGGGATTGTTCACCAGCAGCCGTTCCTGCTTCATCGCCTCGGATGCGAGCAGGTCAAGATGCTCGGGCCCGATGCCGACGGCGGACAGGCGCTGCGGCACGCCGGCGGCGCGCGACAGCCGTGACAGATGCTGCACGAAGGCCTGGGCCTGGCCCTGCTGGCCGATATCCCTGGAGGTCGGATCGAGCATCGCGCCGAGCTCGGCATAAAGCGGCCGCGCCGCCTCCATATTGTGGCTCAGCACATGGGTCAGCATCAGCGCGTTGGAGAGGCCGTGCGGGACGTGGAAATGGCCGCCGAGCGGATAGGCCAGGGCATGGACCCCGGCGACCGGCGCATTGTCGAAGGCGATGCCCGCCAGATGCGCGGCGGTCAGCATCTTGCCGCGCGCCTCGAGGTCGTCGGGCCGGTCGCAGGCGATCAGCAGATTGTCGGAGATCAGCCGCAACGCCTTGCGCGCGAACATGTCCGACATCGGATTCTTGCGCCGCGCCGACGTATAGGCCTCGATCGCATGGACCATCGCGTCGATGCCGGTCGCAGCCGTCACATGGCGCGGCAAAGTGAGCGTGAGCTCGGCATCGAGCACCGCCCAATCGGCGTAGAGGGCCGGGCTGTTGACCCCGCGCTTCTCGCTGCCGCCGACGGTGATCACCGTTACCGCGGTCGCTTCCGAGCCGGTGCCGGCCGTGGTCGGGACCAGCGCGAGCGGGAGCTTGCGGCCGAGCGCCTTCCCGACCCCCCAAAGGGTGTCGAGGTCCTCGCCGGTCGCGATCAGATAGGCGGCGAGCTTGGCGACATCCATCGGACTGCCGCCGCCGAAGCCGACCACCGAAGTGCAGCCTTCCCCTGCCGCGACCGCGGCCATCAAAGTGTCGCGCGACGGATCCTCCTCCACCGCGTCGAACACGATCGGGTCGGGAAGCGCCGCCAGCACCCCGTCGGCCAGGCCGAGAGCACGGACATTGGCGTCGGTGACGAACAGGCTGCGGCCCGCGGGCAGCACCTCGGCCAGGCGGCGCGCCGCACCGGGGCCCGAGATCAGATGCGGGCCGTATCGGAATTCATACCCCTGCATGGCGGCAAGGGTAACGCCCCCGTCATCGGCGCGAAAGGCGTAATCCGGCTCCGGTCAGAAGGAGCGCTGCAGCCGGCTGAGCAGGCTGCGTGCGGGGCTGCCCGCCTCCTCGGCGAAGCTGCCCTGGTCGAGGCGGCTGACCCGGCCGTAAAGCTCCTCGCTGGCGTGGATCAGCTCGACCGCCGCTTCGGGCAGGCGGGCGAGCAGCGCCCCGTCCGTGTCTGCCGCGACCCCCAGCCGGCGCTCGGCCATGCCGGCCTGGGCGCGGCTCAGCTCGCCGGCGGCGACCGCGCGCTGGGTGAGCAGCCAGGCGATGACGTGCATCAGCCGCGTCGTCACCTTCAGCGACTCGCAGGAGAAGCCGACCCGGTCGAGCGGATCGAGCGCGAGCCGGTCGTCGCGGCCGCCCGTGTCGAAATAGGAACGCGCCTCGTCGGCGAGCACCATCGCCTCGACATAGAGCCCGTCGATGAGCTTGGGCGTCAGCTGCCCCTCGGTCATGGAATCCCCCATGGCCCTGAAATGCCACAGCGTTCCGCGCGCACAAAACGGAAAAGAAGGTAAATCCTGTCCCGTTCTGGACGGGACGCGCCGCCGCTTCAGGCGATGATGTTGGGGACGGCCTGGTCCTCGAGGATCTTGATCTCGTCCTTCAATCGGAGCTTTCGTTTCTTGAGGCGGGCGAGCTGGACGTCGTCGCTGGTGTTCATGGCATTGAGCGCTTCGATGGCGCTGTCGAGATCACGATGCTCGGTGCGCAAAGTCGCGAGTCGCGACTCCGGATCCTGAGCGGCTGAGTGGTTCCCTTCCATGGGTCTCCCTCGCTCCCTCTCACTTGAGGGGGCTACCTTAAACCTTCGGCAAGCCGCCGTACATATGTGTTGGATCGCCGCCCCCAGGGGAGACAAACCGCGCGGTTCGTGGTTAGATGCAGGTACCCAAGTATGAGGAGAGCTTAACAATGCACCAGGCGCACGTTTCGGCCCTTCAGGCCAAGCATGCCGGTCTCGAAGCCAGGATCATCGAGGAAAGCCAGCGGCCGCTGCCCGACATGGCCACCCTCTCCAGGCTGAAGAAAGAAAAGCTCAAGGTGAAAGAGGAAATGTCGGGCCTTACCGAGCACTAGCAGCCAGCTCGGCAAGGCAGGCCCCAAGAGGGCCAGGCCCGCAAAAAAAGGGCAGGACCGCCGCCCCGGCAAATCTCCGGGGCGGCGTTTTTATTTCGGCCGTGAAAATTCAGTCGTCGCGGGAGATGCGCTCGTTCTTCTCGTGGCGCTCCTGCGCCTCGACGGTCATGGTGGCGATCGGCCGGGCCTCCAGCCGGGCGAGGCTGATCGGCTCCCCGGTCACCTCGCAGAAGCCGTAATCGCCCTGCTCGATGCGGCGCAGCGCCGAGTCGATCTTGGCGATCAGCTTGCGCTGCCGGTCGCGGGTGCGAAGATGGATTCCCCAGTCCGTCTCGCTCGACGCGCGGTCGGTCAGATCCGCTTCCTGGATCGGACCGTTGGCGAGCGCCGCCATCGTCTCGCGCGATTCCTTGACGATGCTTTCCTTCCAGGCGAGCAGCTTCACCCGGAAATAAGCGAGCTGCTCGTCATTCATGAACTCTTCGTTGGCGCTGGGCCGGTAGCCGCCGGCCACCTGGATATGCAAAGCGTCACTATGAAGCGTAGCCATTACCCCTCCACTCCCGTCTCCCCGGCATAAGCCGGAGGGTCCGAACATGGGGCCTGAGGCGATTGTTCTGGCTTCATATGAGCCTCCCACCCCAAGCGCGCCCTATAGTCAGATTTTCTGTAATCACAAGTCATTCAAAGGGGACCGGAAATCCTTTCTGCGCTCGTTTCGCATGCGGCATATGAACAGCAAATGAGCCGTGCGGGCGGGCATAGCGCCGCCTCCCGAATCGGGCCTGCGGGGCGTCCTGTTAACCCTGGCGCGGAGGAATCTGCGGGGGCCTTGTGTTCACGGCCTGAGAGAGTTTGTTCAACAATGGGACGGAAGCCGCCGAATGGGCCCGAATCCGGCTCATAAGTTGGTTAATTCCTTGCGCTTAAACCGATCGTTTGCATCTGCTCGCTAGGTCCGCACCGGCGATGAATTCGGGCTTCGGCCCAGGTTCCTCAAAACCGGACGGTCTGGAACAGGGATGCGGTTATGTCTGTGAGAATGGCTCTTGCGAAACTCTGCGCTTGCACCTGCGGCGGCGCAATCATCGGCGGCAGTGCCGTCCATGTCGCGGAAGGCACGTCTGCGCGGGCCTCGACGGTCGTGGAGCGGTCGGCCGCTTCCTCGCACAGCGCGCGGAGCGCCTCGCGGACAACCTATCGGCGCACGACCACCCGTCGCTCCTCGCATGGCCGCCGGCTGGTCCGCCGCACGGTGCGGCGCGTCGGCTGCGACGCCCCGACCCAGACGGTGACGCGGACGATCATCCCGCCGATGTTCGCTCCCCCGCCGCCGCCCCCGGTGGCGGTCGCATCGAGCGGCGGCTCCAGCGGCATGGTCGTGGTCGGCGGCTCGTCCGGCGGCTTCGGCTTCGGCGGCGGCTTCTTCTCGGGCGGCTTCTTCGGCGGCAGCTCGACGGGCGGCATCATCATCTCGAGCACCTCCTCGGGCGGGTCGACCTCGACCTCCAGCTCGACCGGCGGCAGCTCGACCTCGACCTCCACGGGCGGCTCGTCCACCTCGACCTCTTCGTCGTCCTCGAGCTCCTCCTCCTCGTCCAGCTCGTCCAGCACCTCCTCGTCGACCTCGAGCGGCAGCTCCAGCAAGGGCTCGTCCAGCCACGGTTCCTCGAGCCATGGCTCGTCCAGCCACGGCAGCTCCAGCCACGGCTCCTCGAGCCACGGCTCGTCGAGCTGGGGCAGCTCCAGCCACGGCTCGTCCTCCTGGGGCAGCTCCAGCCACGGCTCGTCGAGCCATGGCAGCTCCAGCTATGGCGGCTCGTCCGGCGGCGGCTCCTCGACCGGCGGCACGCAAGTGCCGGCGCCGCCGATGATCCTGCTGTTCGGCGCCGCCGCCGCGACCCTCGTCGCCCGCAGGCGGCTCGGCAAGAAGCAGGCCGCCGAGGCCTAAAGACCTTCCGCACCCAAGGCCCCGCCGGCACGTCCGGCGGGCCTTTTTCTTTGTCGGGGGACGGGGCTCAGGCGTCCTGCAGGATCTTCTCGATCTCCGGCACCGGCGTGTTGACCAGGTCCTTGGGCAGTTCCGCGACCAGCCGCTTCTCCACCTCCTTGTGATAATGCTTGCGCAGCTCGCCGAGCGTCCGCGGCGGCGCCACGACGACGAGCGCGTCATATTCGTTGCGCAGCGCCCGCTCGTTCAGCATCTCCGCGGTCTCGGAGGCGAAGCGGTCCTCGTCCAGCTGGTGAAAGTCCGCCTCCCCCATCGTGCCGCCCATCCCGGTCGTCGTCTTCATCGCCTGGCCGGCGAGGTCACTGGCGATCTCGTGATGGGCCGCGTCCTTGCGCCCTTCCTTCTCAACGACGCTGAGATTGGGGAAATCGGCATCGCCCTGGTTGCGGAAGAACAGGCTCTTGCGGCCGTCCGCGACGAGAATGACGCTGTTATGGGGGACCTGCATCGCGCGCTCCGTTTGCTGGCTGTCGGCGATTGAACGCAGCGCCCGCGAACTTGGTTGCCGCCGCCGGTGCGCGCCGCCATAGCGGAGGCGATGCGCGTCCTGCTGACCAACGACGACGGCGTGAACGCGCCCGGTCTCGAAGCCCTCGAGCGAATCGCCGCCCGCTTCTCCGACGACATCTGGATCGTCGCGCCGAGCGAGGAGCAGTCCGGGGCCGGCCATTCCCTGACCCTCACCCAACCCCTGCGCCTCCGCAAGCTGGGCGAGCGCCGCTTCTGCGTCACCGGCACGCCGACCGACGCGGTGATGATGGGCCTCGCCCACCTCCTCGCCGACGGCAAGCCGGACCTGATTCTCTCGGGCATCAATCGCGGCGCCAATCTGGGCGAGGACGTGACCTATTCAGGTACCGTCTCCGCCGCGATGGAGGGCGCGCTCGCGGGCATCCCCTCGATCGCGCTCAGCCAGAGCTATGCGCGCGAAGGCATGGGCGACACCGTGCCGTTCGCCGCCGCGGAGGAATGGGCGGAGCGGGTCCTCGCCCCGCTGATCGCCGCTCCCTTCCCGGCCAACACTTTGGTCAACGTGAACTTCCCTGCGCTCGCGCCGGCCGAGATCAAGGGCGTGCGCGTCGTCCGCCAGGGCATTCGCGACTATGGCCGGCTGCGGATCGACAAGCGCACCGATCCGCGCGGCTTCAACTATTACTGGTTCGGCCTGCGACCGATTCACCACACGCCGGGCCATGTGACGGACCTCGAGGCCCTTGCCGACGGTTATGTCACGGTGACGCCGCTGCACCTCGATCTGACGCACGATCCGTCGCTCGCGACTTTGGGCGCCCTCTACGAATGATCAGGCCATTGCTCCGCCGGCGTCTGCGCGAAAGCGTCACGCTGCGGCGCAAGAGCCCGCTGCCCGTCTGGGTGCAGATCGGCTGGCGGGTCGGCCTCGTGCTCGGCCTTCTCGTCTTCGCCGTGCTCGTTCACTGGATCGAGCGCGACGGCCTCAGGGACAATTATGACGGGCATGTCTCCTTCCTTGACGTGATCTATTTCACGATGATCTCGATCACGACCACCGGCTATGGCGACGTCGTTCCCGTGGCCGACAATACGCGGATGTTCGACGCTTTGGTGGTGACGCCGATCCGCGTCTTCTTCGTGCTGATCTTCATCGGCACCGCCTACACCTTCGTTTTCCGCCGGACATGGGACAAATGGCAGATGGCGAGATTGCAAAGAAAGCTGACCGGCCACGTCGTCGTCGCCGGCTATGGGACCAGCGGCTCGGACACGGTGGACGAGCTGATCGCGCGCGGCACGCCGGCCTCCGGGATCGTCGTCGTCGATTGCGAGCCTGAGCCGCTCGAGGCGGCCGAGGCGCTGGGCTGCGCCGTGCTCCAGGGCGACGCCACGCGCGACAAGACGCTGCAGGCCATCCATATCGACCGGGCCAAGGCCCTGGTCGTCTCCGCCGGGCGGGACGACACGTCGATCCTGATCTCGCTGACCGCGCGCCACCTGGCGCCGGGCCTCAAGATCAGCGTCGCCGTCCGCAACGCCGACAACGAGCTGCTCGCCCGCCAGGCGGGGGCGACCACCGTGATCAATCCTGTCAGCTTCGCCGGCCTGCTGCTCGCCGGCTCGACGGAAAGCGCGCATATCGCCGACTATATCGCCGATCTCGCCAGCAGCTCCGGCCGCGTCCAGCTGCACGAGCGCGAGGTCACGGCGGAGGAATGTGGCAAGCCGCTTTCCGCCATCACCAAGGGACTCGGCGTGCGTCTCTACCGCGACGGCAGGCCCTTCGGCTTCTGGGAGCCGGAGGCCCGCTCGCTCGTCCCCGGCGACTGCGTCGTGGAAATCCTGCCAACATCGCGGACCGAGGCGGAACTGGGGCCGACCTGAGGCCAGCCGCCAGTCCCGGGGTTAATCTCAACCGGTCGCTCAGGGCTCGATCGGCATGTCCACACAGAAGATGGGACCATTGGGGTAGATTTGGAAACAGCCCGGCGGCAGGGTGGTCTGGGACCGCACCGTCTGGGTTTGCGCCGCCGCGACCGGAGTTGCCATCGTCGAGAGTGCGAGCGCCGCAGAGCAAAGAAGTGCCTTCATGATTCCTCCCTCGTATTATTACCGTATTAGCTTCGTTGATAAGCCGGGATTCGACTTATTCTTCGAAAGTTATCGATCAATTCTATGTGAGTCAAAGACGATTCTTGAGTTCGGCGATTTTCGCTTGAACAATTTTGACGGTCCTGTCGCCCCTAGGAAAATCGGGCGTTTGCCACTATGTGGCGCGCTCCCATGGAAACGATCGAACTTCCCGCCCCGCCGAAGGTCGGCATGGTGTCGCTTGGCTGTCCCAAGGCCTTGGTCGACAGCGAGCGCATCCTGACCAAGCTGCGTGCCGACGGCTACCAGATGTCGCCCGATTATGCGGGGGCCGATGTCGTGCTGGTCAACACCTGCGGCTTTCTCGACAGCGCCAAGGAAGAGAGCCTCGGCGCGATCGGCGAGGCGATCGCCGAGAACGGGCGGGTGATCGTGACCGGCTGCATGGGCAAGGAAGCCGAGCTGATCCGCGCGCGCTTCCCCGAGGTGCTCGCGATCACCGGCGCGGCGCAATATGAGGATGTGGTCGGCGCGGTCCATGTCGCGGCGCCGATCCCGCCATCCGCCTATCTCAATCTCGTGCCGGATGCGGGCCTGAAGCTCACGCCGCGCCACTACAGCTATCTGAAGATTTCGGAGGGCTGCAACCATCGCTGCGCCTTCTGCATCATCCCGAGCCTGCGCGGCGACCTGGTGAGCCGCCGGCCCGACGCGATCCTGCGCGAGGCGGAGAAGCTGGTCGCGGCTGGGACCAGGGAATTGCTCGTCATCAGCCAGGACACGTCGGCCTATGGCGTCGACCTGAAGCACGCCTCCTGGCCCTGGAAGGGCGGCGAGGTGCGCGCGCACATGACCGACCTCGCCCGCGAGCTCGGCAAGCTCGGCGCCTGGGTGCGGCTCCATTACGTCTATCCCTATCCGCACGTGGACAAGGTGGTGCCGTTGATGGCGGAGGGGCTCGTCCTCCCCTATCTCGACATCCCCTTCCAGCACGCCTCGCCGACGGTGCTGAAGGCGATGAAGCGGCCGGCCAACGAGGCCAAGGTGCTGGAGCGGATCCGCGGCTGGCGCGAGATCTGCCCCGACATCGCGATCCGCTCGACCTTCATCGTCGGCTTTCCCGGCGAGACGGACGCGGATTTCGACTATCTCCTCGAATGGCTGGACGAGGCGCAACTCGACCGGGTCGGCGCCTTCAAGTTCGAACCGGTCAGCGGCGCGGCGGCAAACGACCTGCCCGGCGTGGTGCCGGAAGCGGTCAAGGAAGAGCGCTACGCCCGCTTCATGGAGAAGACCGCCGCCATCTCCGCCGCCAGGCTCGAAGCGAAGATCGGCCGCACGCTCGACGTGATCATCGACGCGGTCGACCCCGAAGGCGGCGCGACCGGCCGCTCGCAGGCCGACGCGCCCGAGATCGACGGCGAGGTCCACCTGCGGGACGCCGGCCATCTGCAGCAAGGCGACATCGTCCCGGTCCTCGTCGAGGATGCGGACGAGCACGACCTGTATGGGGTGCCGGCCCGGGCCCCGGGCACGGCCGGCCTCCGCCGGTTGGCGGTGCGGGCGCGGTTGGGCTAAGGCGCGGCCATGATCGATCTCAAAGCCCTGCTGAAGCCCGATCAGGGCCAGCCCGCCACCCCACTCCACCTCGTCGACAAGAAGGGCTTCGAGGCCTGGCTGAAGGAGCAGCCGGCGCGGGCGCGCAAGGCGGTCGAGGCGCAGGGCTTCAAGGGCGAGGGCTTCCAGCTCGCCATCCTCCCCGGCGAGCGCGACGAATGGACGGCGGTGCTCGGCGTCGCCAATGTCGACGAGCTCAGCCCCTGGTGCCTCGCCAAGGCCGCGGAGAGCCTGCCCGAGGGCCTTTATCGCGTCGCCGGGCGCGGGCCCGGGCCGGCGGTGCTCGGCTGGCTGCTCGGCCAGTACCGGTTCGAGCGCTACAAGAAGGAGCCGTCGGCCAGGGGCGCGCGCGTGCTGCTGACCGACGAGCCGGCGCGGATCGACGAGGCGGTGCTGCAGGCGGAGGCGACCTTCCTGGTTCGCGACCTGGTCAACATCCCTGCCGGCGATCTCGGCCCCGCCGAGCTGGAAATGGCCGTGCTGGCGCTGGCCGACGAGTCGGGCGCGCAGGTCAATGTCACCCGCGACGAGGCGCTGACCGAGGGCTATCCGATGATCGCCGCGGTGGGCCGCGCCGCCGCACGGGGCCGCGAGCCGCGGCTGCTCGAGCTGGACCATGGCGACCAGCGCCATCCCCGCATCGCCGTGGTCGGCAAGGGAGTCTGCTTCGATTCGGGTGGCCTGGACATCAAGCCCTCGGCCGGCATGCGGCTGATGAAGAAGGATATGGGCGGCGCCGCGCACGCGCTGGCGCTGGCGCGGCTGATCATCAAGAGCCGGCTGCCGGTCCGGCTGCACCTGCTCATTCCGGCAGTCGAGAATGCGGTGTCCGGCGCCGCCTTCCGGCCCGGCGACATATTGAAGAGCCGCAACGGCCTCACCGTCGAGGTCGGCAATACCGATGCCGAGGGGCGGCTGATCCTCGCCGACGCACTGACCCGGGCGCTCGAGCAGAAGCCCGAGCTGATCGTCGACTTCGCCACCCTGACCGGCGCCGCCCGCGTCGCGCTCGGGCCGGACCTCCCGGCCCTCTTCGTCAATGACGAGGGGCTGGCGGAGGCTTTGCTGGCCAGCGGGACGCAGGTGTCCGATCCGCTCTGGCGGATGCCGCTCTGGGAGCCCTATGCGGAAATGCTGTCCTCGGACGTCGCCGATCTCGGCAATGTCGCCGACGCGCCGATGGCCGGGGCGGTGACCGCGGCGCTGTTCCTGCAGAAATTCGTGCCCGCGGGCACCGCCTGGGCGCATCTCGACACCTTCGCCTGGCGGTCGGCCGCGAAGCCCGGCCGGCCCAAAGGCGGCGACGCGCTGGGCCTCCGTGCCGCTTGGGAAATGCTCAAGGGCCGCTTCGGGAAATGACGAAGTTGCTCCTTTTTAAGACAGAATCGCAACAAAAAGGCGGCTGACTGGTTCTTGCCCCGTAACGTCGACAGGTAAATCTGGAGCAGTTCCCGTGGCAGACCAAGCCCTTGGCAGCTGGATGCGCACCCTCATCGCTTATGTGCGCTCCGGCGAGCCCGACCTCACCAACCGGCAGATGGCGCTCATGCTGCTTGTCTATCTGACCCCGGGGCCGCACACCGTGCGCGGCCTCGCGGAGCGGCTGGGCGTGTCGAAACCCGTGATCACGCGCGCCTTGAATACATTGGGCGCGCTCGGCTATCTGCGGCGCGTTCGCGATGAGAGCGATCGGCGTAACGTCTTCGTCGCGAAGACCGGCAGTGGACAGGACTTCCTTGAAAGCTTCGAACGTAATCTCGAGCAGGCAAGCCAGCGCGGCGGAAACGAAAGCGGCGGACGCACCGCCGGATCCGCAGCCTCCGGCGAACGGAGCCTCCTCTTCCAGAACGGATGAGTGGTTCCGCCTGACCGGACCGTCGCTGACGCTCGATCCGCGCATTCACGCCTATCGCGACGACATCGCCGATATCGGGCTGGCCGGCCAGGTGCTGGCCCCCCATTATGCGCGCCCCCTGGTCCGCGGCTGCGGCTCGCGCGCCGCCACGATCCACGCCGCCCCCGACGAGAACAGCCAGGCGATCACCGAATTGCTGCCCGGCGAGGAGTTCGCCGTGCTCGAATATGCGGGCGGCTGGGCCTGGGGCTATGGCCGCGCCGATCATGTCACCGGCTATGTCGAGGCGATCGCGCTCGTCGATCCGATCGTGGCGACGCACATCGTCTGCGAGAAATGCGCGCCGGTCGCGCCGGACGGCCGCATCACCTCGACGATCATCGCGCATCTGCCGATGGGCGCGCGCCTGCACGGCCAGGAGCAGGGCGCCTGCCTCACGACCGAATATGGCTGCGTCAGCCTCGCCCATCTCCGGCCGCTGGGCGATTGCGAGCCCGATCCGGTGCGGAGCGCCGAGCGGCTGATGAATGTACCCTACCGGGCCGGCGGCCGGACGCTGGAGGGCATTGACGGGCCCGGCCTGATCCAGCTCGCGCTCAGCCTGGCCGGCCTGCCCGCGCCGCATTTCACCGACCAGCAGCGCCGGCTCGGCAGCGAGGTGCCGGACCTCGCGCCGTCGCGGCGCGGCGACCTCGTCTTCGGCGAGGAGGGGGGCAGCGGGCTGATGATCGACGACCTGCTGATGATCCATGCCAGCCGCGCCGCCGGCAAGGTCACCGTCTCGCCGGCGTCCAGCCTCGGCAACCTCGTCCGCCGACGGCTCTGAGCGGCTGGTCTAGACTTCGTCCCGATCGAGCAGCGCCTGCGCAGCCTCGACATCGCCCTCGGCGACCGCGAGTGCGGCCGCGACGGAGACTTGCATCGCCTCGTCTGCGGATGAGCCGTGCCGGCTCGCGACCTCAACGAGACCAGCAATCGCGCCCAGATAGGCATCGGCGAGTTCGGGCGGCAGCTCGGGTGCGTGCCCTGTTTTGCGGGCGATTTCGACCGACGTGGGAAACAGCAGGAACGAGAAATCGATTGGCCCCCGAGCCGCCAGCGCAATCCGGATCACATGCGGCACGGTTGCATAGGAAGCCGTATAGGCGTCGTCCTGGTGGCTCAGAGCGGACCAGAGACTAGACCAGGGCTCGTCTTCAAAATCCCCCGTTGGCCCGGGCGAGGCTTCGAGCGCCCGCAACAAATCGGGGATATCCGATGCAGCCCCGTACGCGTGGTGAAGCGCGTTCCAGCGCGGATCGTCGAGCGCCAGCATTGCTAGGGCAGCTCGCCCCGCGCCCGCCGGATGGCGCGCCAGCGCTCGACATTGGCATTGTGCTCGGCCAGCGTGTTCGCGAAGACGTGCCCGCCGGTGCCGTCGGCGACGAAATAGAGCGCCGGGGTCGGCGCCGGGTTGAGCACCGCGGCGATCGAGGCGCGGCCCGGATTGGCGATTGGGCCGACCGGCAGCCCGCTCATCGCATAGGTGTTATAGCCGTTGCGGGCCCTGAGCTCGGACAGCAGGATGCGCCGGCCGAGCGGACGCCCCCGGGTGACCGGATAGATGACGGTCGGATCGGCCTGGAGCGGCATGTTCTGCCGCAGGCGGTTCGAATAGACGCCGGCGACCAGGCGGCGCTCGGCGGCCCTGGCGGTCTCCTTCTCGACGATCGAGGCGAGGATGATCGCCTGCTCGGGCGTGGTCACCGCCGCCGCGGGCCGCCGCGCCGCCCAGAGCCGCGCCAGTTCGGCGCGCATCGCATTCTGCATCCGCGCGAGCACCGCCGCCCGGCTCTCCCCGCGCCGGTAGGTATAGCCGCCGGGCAGCACGCTGCCCTCGGCCGGCACCGCCACGTCGCCGCTCAGATATTGGGCCGCCAGCAGCCGGTCTCGCACGAGCACCGAGGGCAGCCCTTCGGGGATGACGACGGTGCGGACCACCGGCCGCCCGTGCTGGAGCTGGTCGAGAATCCGGGCCGCGCTGGCGCCGCGGGGAATGACGAACTCGCCGGTCTGGATCGGGTCGCGCGAGCCGAGCACGCGCGCGAAGAAGCGGAAGCTGCCCGCCCCGCCCCTGATCAGGCCCTGCTCGGCCAATTGGTCCGCGACCCGGCTGACGCTCGTGCCCTCGGCGACGATCAATGTCGTATCCTGCCCCGCCGGCCCCGGCCCGGCCCAGAGCAGCCAGACGGAAAGGAGCGCCGCCAGCAGCAGCGCCACCGGCACGAAGATCAATATACGCCGTTTCGTGACGAGGCGGCGCATGGCGAACCCTGTCCTCAGATCGATTTCATCACCAGGCTGGCATTGGTGCCGCCGAAGCCGAAGCTGTTGTTCAGCACCGCCTTCACCTCGCGCTGCCGCGCCTTGTGCGGCACGAGATCGACGCCTTCCGTGCCCTCGTCCGGATTGTCGAGGTTGAGCGTCGGCGGCACGATCTGGTCGCGGATCGCGAGGATGCAGAAGATCGACTCCACCGCGCCGGCGCCGCCGAGCAGATGGCCGATCGCCGACTTGGTCGAGCTCATCGAGACCTTGCCGATCGCATTGCCGAACAGCCGCTTCACCGCGCCGAGCTCGATCGTGTCGGCCATGGTCGAGGTGCCGTGCGCGTTGATATAGTCGATGTCGGCGGGCGTCAGCCCGGCCTTCTTCAGCGCCATCTCCATCGACCGGTAGGCGCCGAAGCCTTCGGGGTGCGGCGCAGTGACGTGATGCGCGTCGCCGGACAGGCCGTAGCCCACGACCTCCGCATAGATTTTCGCGCCGCGCTTTTTGGCATGCTCATATTCCTCGAGCACGATCACGCCGGCGCCCTCGCCCATGACGAAGCCGTCGCGGTCCTTGTCATAGGGCCGGCTCGCCTGCTCGGGGCGGTCATTATAGGTCATGTTCAGCGCGCGGGCCTGGGCGAAGCCGGCAATGCCGATCGGACAGATGGTCGCCTCGGCGCCGCCCGCCAGCATGATGTCGGCATCGTCGTCGCGGATCATCCGCGCCGCGTCGCCGATCGAATGGGCGCCCGTGGAACAGGCCGTCACGACCGCATGGTTCGGCCCCATCAGCCCGTATTTGATGCTCACCTGGCCCGAGATCAGGTTGATCAGCCGCCCGTGCACGAAGTGCGGCGAGACCCGGCCCGGCCCCTTCTCGGCCAGCAACAGGCTCTCGCTCTCGATCCCCGGCAGGCCGCCGATCCCCGAGCCGATCGAGACGCCGGTGCGCAGCCGCGTCGCCTCGTCCATGTCGGTCAGGCCCGCATCCTCCAGCGCCTGCCCGGCCGCGTCGAGGCCGTAGATGATGAAGGGATCGACCTGCCGCTGGATCTTGTGATCGACCCGCTTGCCCGGGTCGAAGCCATATTCGTGGTCGGCCGGCTTCACCTCGCAGGCGATCGTGCATTTCTGGTCGCTGGCGTCGAACCTGGTGATCGGCCCGGCGCCGCTCTTTCCTGCGATCAGGTTCCGCCAGCTGGTCTCGACGTCCCCGCCCAGCGGCGTGACAAGACCCAGACCAGTAACAACGACGCGGCGCATGGGCGCACTCCTTGGAAGACAAAACGGCTCCCCGAGCTAAGGCGGGGAGCCGTTATTTCAATGATCGGCTCTTGTCACCGCCTCGGGGCGGGAGACCTCGCAGGCCGCTCAGGCCTTGTTCTGGTCGATATAGTCGATCGCGTCCTTGACGGTGGTGATCTTCTCGGCGGCATCGTCCGGAATCTCCACCCCGAACTCCTCCTCGAAGGCCATGACGAGCTCGACGATATCCAGGCTGTCCGCGCCCAGATCGTCGATGAAGCTGGCCTCTTCGGTGACCTTGTCGGCCTCGACGCCGAGATGCTCGACAACGATCTTCTTAACGCGGTCGGAAGTCTCGCTCATATTCCACCTTTCCCTAGCGGTGTTTCTTTGTTGGGACACGCCCTAGCCGCTCCCAAGGCCCTTAGGCAAGTGTGGAAGCCGTGCAGGGAATGCACTCACCTGTCGGCGAACCACGACCTGATGCTCGCCATCGCGAACCGGGAGGCGATGTAAATCCCCATCATGGTGAGCTTCTCTTCGCTTTGCCGGGATTGCGGCCCGGCAAGCGACATCATGTAGCGCCGGTTGCGCTCGACGAAGCCGAGAGCCGCTGCCCGGGCGGCGTTCAGATCGGCCGACACGTCCTGCAGCCCCTGGTCCGCGGCCAGTCTCCGCTCCAGCGAAGCGACGTCGATGCCATGTGCGACAAGCCGCCGACGTGCCAGATCGACGGCAACGGCAACGAAGACATAGCCCGTCGCCCGGCCGGTGGCATCCGGAGGCCAGTCAAAACGGCCGGCACAGAGCTGTGCGACGCGATGCACGGATTGCGTCCGCGGGTCAGTGTTTGGGCGTTGCTCGACGATCACCTGCTCGAGTGCGGTTCGCTCGGCTGCGGTCATTTCCGCCAACGGGCAATCCAGCTGCGCCGGATGGGCATAGAGCAAGGTCGCAGCGAGCAGGCCTGTAATCATCCACGATCCCCGGAATTCTCTAAAGCTTATGCGGCGGCCGGACGATCGTCCAGCATGCTTAACCCTTCCTTTCCGGCTGTCCCGCCATAACCTCCCCCATGATCGAGAGGCTCCGCGACGGCAGCTGGCTGACCGCCGACCGCATCCGTGCGGTTGCGCTGGTGTCGCTCGCCCTCACGGTCCTTTCGCTTCTCTACCTGCTCGCGACCGCGCACGGCACCCTGGACGCCTGGGGGCGGCCGCTGGGGACCGATTTCTCCAACGTCTGGACCGCCGGGCAGATGGCGCTGGAAGGGCGCGCCCCCGAAGCCTGGGACTGGGCGGCGCATTATCAGGTGCAGCAGGCAGCCCACGGCGATCCGGCCGTGCCCTTCTACGGCTGGCACTATCCCCCGCCCTTCCTGCTGCTGGCGGGCGTCCTGGCCCTGCTGCCCTATCTCGCCGCCCTCGCCGTCTGGCAGGCGGCCTCGCTCTGGGCGGCTGCGAAGACCTTCCGCGCGATCCTGCACGGCCGGCCGGCACTGCTGGTCGCGCTCGGCGCGCCGGTCGTGCTGGTCTGCCTGACCCATGGCCATAACGGCTTCCTGACCGCCGCTTTGCTCGGTGGCGGCCTCCTGCTGCTCGACCGCAAGCCGCTGCTGGCGGGCCTGCTGTTCGGGTGCCTCGTCTACAAGCCGCAATTCGCGCTTGTGGTGCCGTTGCTGCTGCTCGCCGGCGGCCATGTCCGGGCGATCGCCGGCGCCTTCCTCTCGGCCGCCTTCCTGATCGGCGCGACGCTCGCCATCTGGGGCTGGCCGGTCTGGCAGGCCTTCCTCGATTCGCTGCCGCTCACCCGCCAGATCGTGATCGAGCAGGGCGAGACCGGCTGGCACAAGATCCAGAGCCTGTTCGCGATGGTGCGCATGTGGGGCGGCTCGGTGCCGCTCGCTTATACGCTGCAGGGGGCGGCGACCCTGGCGGCGATGGGCGCGACTTTCTGGCTGGCCCGCACCGCCCGGCCGAACCTGCGCAATGCCGCCGCCTGCGCCGCGGCCATGCTCTCGACGCCCTATGTGCTGGACTACGACCTGGTCGTGCTCGGCCTCGGCGCGGCCTTCCTCGTCGCGGACGGCATGGAGCGCGGCTTCCGCCCCTGGGAGAAAAGCCTGCTCGCCCTGGTCTGGATCGCCCCGCTCGTCTCGCGCACCTTGGCCGGGGCGGCTCTGGTGCCCCTCGGGCAGATCGCCATCGTCACCGTGCTCGCCCTTGCGCTGCGCCGCGCGCTGGCGTTGGACGGCGGCGGCCTTCTGCCTAGAGCATCGCCATCCCGCCATTGACGTGCAGCGTCTGGCCGGTGACGTAGCCCGCCTCGCGGCTCGCTAGATAGACTGCGGCAGCGGCGATGTCCTCGCCCGTACCGAGATCGCCGACCGGGATGCGGCCGAGCAAGGCCTCCTTCTGCGCGTCGGGCAGGACGTCGGTCATCGCCGAGCGGATGAAGCCCGGCGCGATGCAGTTGACGGTGATGCCGCGCGACGCGACCTCCTGCGCCAGCGCCTTGGACATGCCGATGATGCCGGCCTTGGACGCCGCATAATTGGCCTGGCCGGGATTGCCGGTGACGCCGACCACGGAGGTCACCGAGATGATCCGGCCGAAGCGGGCGCGCATCATCGGCTTCAGCGCCGCGCGGGCGAGGCGGAAGGCGGCCTCCAGGTTGATGCGGATCACGTCGGACCATTCCTCGTCCTTCATCCGCATGGCGAGATTGTCGCGGGTAACGCCGGCATTGTTCACGAGGATGTCGATCTGGCCCAGCGCCTCCACCGCCTGCGGCACCAGCGCATCGACTGCGGCGCCGTCGGAAAGGTTGCAGGCAATCGCAACATGATCGCCGCCCAGCCCAGCGCGAAACGCTTCGAGCTTCTCCACATTGGAGCCCGAGACGGCGAGCCGCGCCCCCTGCGCCGCCAGCCCCTTCGCGATCGCCGAGCCGATCCCGCCCGAGGCGCCGGTGACGAGTGCGGTCATTCCTGAAAGGTCGAACATGTGCCTCTCCCTGTCCGTGATCCGGACGCCTAAATTGCCTTCACCAGCGCGTCGATGTCCTCCATTGCGATCACGCTGGTGACCTCGACCTCGGGGGCGATGCGTTTGACCATCGGGCCGAGGACCTTGCCGCCGAACTCGACGAAGTGGGTGACGCCGGCAGCCGCCATGTTGGCGACGCTCTCGCGCCAGCGGACCATGCCGGTGACCTGCTCGACGAGCAACTCGCGGATCGTGTCGGGGCTGTCGACCGGCGCGGCGGTGACGTTGGCGTAAAGCGAGACCGCAGGCGGCTCCATCGCCGCACCCGCCAGCGCCTGCTGCATCGCCTCGGCCGCCGGCTTCATCAGCGGGCAGTGGAAGGGCGCGGAGACCGGCAGCAGAATCGCCCGTTTCGCGCCCTTGTCCTTCGCGAGCTCGAGCGCCCGCCCGATCGCGGTCCGGTGGCCGGAGATCACGACCTGCGAGGGATCATTGTCGTTCGCGACGGTGCAGATTTCCCCCTCGGCGGCCGCGTCGCAGATCGCCTGGGCGATGGCGAGGTCGGCGCCGAGCAGGGCGGCCATCGCGCCCTCCCCCACCGGCACCGCCGCCTGCATCGCCTGGCCGCGCGTCTTCAGCAGCCGCGCCGCGGTGGCAAGGTCGAAGGTGCCGGCCGCATAGAGCGCCGAATATTCGCCCAGGGAGTGGCCGGCGACGAAATCCGCCTTGGCCTGGAGATCGATGCCGGACGCGCGCAAGGCGGCGACCGCATTGGCCATGATCGCCGGCTGGGCATTTTCGGTCAGGGTCAGCTCCTCCGCCGGCCCCTCGGCCATCAGCCGCGCCAGATTCTGGCCGAGCGCCTCGTCCACCTCCTCGAAGACCGCGCGGGCGTCCTTGCTCGCGTCGGCGAGCGCCTTGCCCATGCCGACCGACTGGCTCCCCTGCCCCGGAAAAATGAATGCGCGCATGTCTGCCTCCTGTTGCGCGGGGCTGGTAGGCCAGCGCCTCGATCAAGCGCAAGCCGCGAGATGCACCTTTCCTCGACGCCATGCTATGGGACGACCGGGAGGCGCCATGCTGCTGTCACGTCGTTTCTTGATCGGGAGTGCCCTGTCCTTCGCGATGTTCTCCAGGGCCGCCAACGCGGTGAGCGAGCCGGGCGTTCCTGCATTCGATCGCGAACTGCGCGTCCCGGTGCGCGGGGGCAATATCTATGCCCGGGTGAACGGAAATCTGGATGGGCCGCGCGCGCCTCTCCTGTTCGTGCATGGCGGCCCGGGCGCGGCGCTCTGGCAGTTCTTTCCGGCTTTGCCGCTGGCCGCGGATCGCGCAGTCATTCTTTACGATCAGCTCGATTCCGGCCGGTCGGACGCCCCCGGCAATTCCGCCAACTGGACCGTCGAGCGCTTTGTGGACGAGATCGAGGCGATCCGTACCGCCCTCGACCTACAGTCTCTGCATATCCTCGGCCACAGCTGGGGCGGCATCGTGGCGAATCGCTATGCCGCCCGCCGTCCGCGCGGACTCCGAAGCCTGATCCTGCAGGGTGCGCCGCTGTCGGCCCGCCGCTTCAAGGACGGCGTACTGACCCTTGCGGCCGAGCTTCCGGCCGAGGACGCCGCCCTCATCGCAACCCGCCACCGCGACGGCAGGGCCGCGGTCGACGCTGCGGCCTACCGCCGGGCGACCACCGCCTTCATGCGCCGCTATATCGGCCGCACCAGCATGCGCGACGTCGCAATGCCCTATATGGCGCCGACGCCCGAGGACCGGGGCCAGGCGGTCGGCGACTTCATGGTCGGCAACGATCTGTTCGGCGCCGGCTTTGAAGGCGCGCTCGCCGGCTATGACGACGAGCCATTGCTGTCGCGGATCCGGGTGCCGACCCTGTTGCTGCGGGGCGAGTTCGACATCGTGACGCGCGAGGGGACCAGAGCGCTTTTGCCGCGCCTGCGGAACGGAAGCTATGCGGAAATCGCCGGGGCCGGCCATATGGCCCAGTTCGATCAGCCCAGGATCTGGCGCGACACGCTCGCCGCTTTCGTCGCCCGCCATGACAATGACCCGGCGAGACGCAATCGGGGAGGCCAGGCCGGATCATGGCGGGGGTCGGCGGTTGCCCCCTCCCCGGCTGCCCCCTGCGCGGCTCGCGGAGTCGCGGACGGAGGGTATCGAGGCGGCGCCCGCCGGGGTTGATTTTTCTCCCGCTTTCGGCCACATGCCCGCCCATCCGGGGCGAGAGCTGTGGCTTTCGGCCCCGGAATTGCTTTGAGACGACAGCCGGAGGGGCGTCCGCAACGGGCGGCGTCAGCGATCGGCCAAGAGAAGGAAATGCGCCACATGCCGCTCTACGAGCATGTCTTTTTGGCGCGTCAGGACCTGGCCCAGGCCCAGGTGGACGCGCTGGCGGAAAACGCCACCAGGATCATCGAGGACAATGGCGGCAAGGTCGTCAGGACCGAGACCTGGGGCCTCCGCAACATCGCCTACCGCATCCAGAAGAACCGCAAGGCGCATTATGTCGCGCTCGATTTCGAGGCGCCGGCGCCGGTCGTCGCGGAGCTGGAGCGCCAGACCCAGATCAACGAGGACGTGATCCGCTACATGACCATCAAGGTCGATGAGCATGAGCAGGGCCCCTCGGCGATGATGCGCCGCGGCGAGCGCGACAAGCGCCGCGACGACGAGCGCGGCGATCGTGGCGATCGTGGCGATCGTGGTGACCGTGGCCCGCGCCGCGGCCGCGACGATTACGACATGTAAGCGAAGGGAAGAGACACGATGGCACGCCCATTTTTCCGCCGCCGCAAGTCCTGCCCCTTCTCGGGCAAGGATGCGCCGCGCATCGACTATAAGGACGTCCGCCTGCTGCAGGGCTTCGTCTCCGAGCGGGGCAAGATCGTCCCCAGCCGCATCACCGCGGTCTCCACCAAGAAGCAGCGCGAGCTGGCGAGGGCGATCAAGCGCGCCCGCCATCTCGGCCTGCTGCCCTACGTCGTGAAATAAGGAGCCAGGGATATGGAAGTCATCCTGCTCGAGAGAATCGAGAAGCTCGGCACCATCGGCGACGTGGTCAAGGTGAAGAACGGCTATGCCCGCAACTTCCTCCTGCCGCGCGGCAAGGCGCTCCGGGCCAACGAGACCAACCGCAAGGTCTTCGAAGCCAATCGCGAGAAGATCGAGGCGACCAACGCCGAACGGCGCAGCGGCGCCGAGGCCGAGGCCAGGAAGATCGACGGCGCCAAGGTGCAGCTGATCCGCCAGGCCTCGAACACCGGCCAGCTCTACGGCTCGGTCAGCGCCCGCGACCTCGCCGAGGCGCTTGAGGCCGCCGGCCACAAGGTCGCCAGGAACCAGATCGTGCTCGACAGGCCGATCAAGGCGATCGGCGTCCAGGAGGTGAAGATCGCGCTTCACCCCGAAGTGTCGGTGACCGTCACCGTCAACGTCGCCCGCTCGCCGGAAGAGGCCGAGCTGCAGGCGCAGGGCAAGGACGTGATGGCCGAGATGTTCGAGAAGGACGTCGCCGGCTTCATTGAGGAGCGCGACGAGACGCTGGAGCCGGGCGAGATCGCCCCGGAGCCGGCGGCCGAGGAGGCTGCTCCGGCCGCCGAGGAGGCAGCGCCTGCTGCCGAGGCCGAAGAGGCTCCGGAAGCCAGCGAGGAGAAGGCCGAAGAGGCCTGAGCTTCCCGCTCGTGAAAACAGAGGAAGGCCGCCGGTTCGCTGGCGGCCTTTTTCTTTGCTAGGGCGGTCGCGATGATCGACCTCGCCACGCCCGAATATCTGCCCTTCGAGCTCGACCCCGCTAGCGGGCGCGTCACCCTGCTGCGCCTGACCGAGGCGGACTACCGGGCGGCGAGCTTTCTCGACCAGCGCGTGCTCCGGCCGGAGTCCACGCTGCTCGAGACGGAGTGGGCGGCGCTGCCGCTGCCCGCGAACGCCCGCCGCGACGCCCAATATATCTTCCATATCGGCAATGTCGGCTCGACCCTCGTCTCGCGCCTGCTCGGCGAGCTGGACAGCGTCTTCGCGTTGCGCGAGCCGCTGCTGCTCCGGGCCTTTGCCGCCGCTCCGCCCGGCGCGGAGGATTTCGACCGGCTGACCGCCCTCTTCTCCCGCACCTTCCGGCCCGGGCAGCGCGCCAACGTGAAGGCGACCAGTTTCACCAGCGAGATCGCGGGCCGGCTGGTGCCGGCGGGCTCGAAGGCCCTGTTCCTCTACGTCCGGCCCGACCGCTACCTCGAGAATATCCTGGCCGGCGAGAATAGCTGGCAGACGCTGCAGGCGCTGAGCCCGGTGCGGCTCGCCCGGCTGCAGGGACGCTGTCCGGGCCTGGAGGCCGATGTCGCCGCGATGCATGACGGGCTCCGCGCCGCTCTGGGCTGGGCCTGCGAGATGAGCTCGCTGGGGGCGGCTGCGGGCCGGCTGCCGGAGTGCAGCAGACTCTGGCTGGACTTCGACACCTTCCTCGCCGATCCGCTCGACCGTTTCCGGGCGATCGCCGGGCATTTCGGCCACGAGGCGGATGAGGCGACCGCCCGCGCCATCGTCGAGGGGCCGCTCATGGGTCGCTATTCCAAGGCGCTCGACTATGAATACAGCCCCGCACTCCGCCGCGAGATCCTCGCCGAGGCCCGCTACCGGCACGGCGCCGCGATCCGCGACGGCCTGAACTGGCTTGCGGGCCTTGCCGGGCGCTATCCTGCCGTCGCGGACGCGATTCGGCGGGCCGGGGGGGCAGGCTGATGTTCAAGGAACTGGAGGTGCTGAACGCCGCGCAGGTGGCGGAGCTGCGCGCGATCGCGGCCAGCGCCAATTTCGTCGACGGCCGGATCAGCAATCCGCATTCGCAGGTGAAGCAGAATCTGCAGCTGCATGACGAGGCGGCCTATAATCGCTCCTCGCAGCTCATGACCCAGGCGCTCTACGCGCACGAGGACTTCCAGAATTTCGCTTTCCCCGTGGCGATGCTGCCGCCGATGATGGCGCGCTATACGAGCGAGATGCGCTACGGCGCCCATGCCGACGCGGCCTTCCTCCAGCTCGGCGCTATGGGGCTTCGCTCCGACCTCAGCTGCACGATCTTCCTCAGCGAGCCTGCCAGCTATGAGGGCGGCGCGCTCGTCATCCAGCTCGGCAGCCGCAAGCTCTCCTTCAAGGGCGCGCCCGGAACCGCCATCGTCTATCCCTCCGACATGCTGCATGAGGTGGAGCGGGTGACATCGGGCGAGCGCCTCGTCGCGATCACCTTCATCCAGAGCCGGATCGCCGACAAGACCCGCCGGGAGCTGCTCTACGACCTGAACGAGGTGGCGGCGCTGGAGGGGCTCGGCATGAAGCCGGAAAATTACGCCCGCCTCCAGCTCGTCCAGGCGAACCTCCTCCGCCGCTGGGGCGACAAGCCCTGAACGTCATTGCGAGGAGCGCAGCGACGCGGCAACCCAGTACTGGATTGCTTCGCCAGGCTCGCAATGACGGCGGTTAGCGGATCGCCCTGAGCTCCACGCCCTTCGTTTCCCGCGCGAGCAGTGCGCTCACCCCGCTGATCAGGCAGGCGGCGGCGACGTAGATGGCGACCGGCAGCGCCGAGCCATATTCCCTGTACATCCACACCGCGACAATCGGCGCCAGCGACCCCGCGAAGATCGCGGTAAGCTGATAGGCGATCGAGGCGCCCGAATAGCGGATGCGGGTCGGGAAGAGCTCGGCGATCATCGCCGCCTGCGGGCCGTACATGGCGCCGTGCAGGACGAGGCCGACGACCAGCGCCAGGATGATCGCGCCATTGCTGCCGCTCGCCAGCAGCGGAAAGAAGGCGAAGCTCCACCCCACCAGTCCGAACGCGCCGAACGCGTAGACAAGGCGCCGCCCGATCCGGTCGGAAAGATGGCCGAACCAGGGAATGGCGAAGAACTGTACGGCCGCGCCGATCAGCAGGGCGTTGAGCGCAAGCCCCCGGCTCTCCCCGCCCACGTCGACGAGGAAGGTCAGCGAGAAAGCGGTCAGGATATAATAGGAGATATTCTCGCCCACCCGGAGCCCCGCGCCCAGCACCACCGCCCCGGGCCGTTCGCGCAGCACATCGAGTGCGGGCAGCTTCGGCGGGGCCTCGGCCTCGGCCAGCGCCTCCTCGAACGTGTCGCTCTCGGCGACGCGGTTGCGGATGTACCAGCCGACGGCGACCAGCAGGACGGAGAGGAGGAAGGGCACGCGCCAGCCCCAGCTCAGGAAATCCGCCTCGTCCTGTATCGCCGCCATCAGCGCCAGCACCCCGGCGGCGAGCAGATTGCCGGCGGCGACGCCCGCCTGCGGCCAGCTCGCCCAGAAGCCGCGGCGCTCGGCATTGCCATGCTCCGCCGCCATCAGCACCGCGCCGCCCCATTCGCCGCCGACCGCGAAGCCCTGAACCAGGCGGAGGAAGATCAGCAGGACAGGCGCCCAGATGCCGATCTGCGCATAGCCGGGGAGCAGGCCGATCAGCACGGTCGCGACCCCCATCAGCACAAGACTCAGCATCAGCAGCCGCTTGCGCCCGATGCGGTCGCCATAATGGCCGAAGACGATGCCGCCGATCGGGCGCGCGACGAAGCCGACTGCATAGGTGCCGAAGGCGAGCAGGGTCCCGACGAACGGGTCGGCCTGGGGGAAGAAGACGTGGCTGAACACCAGAGCGGCAGCCGAGCCGTAGAGAAAGAAGTCGTACCACTCGATCGTGGTGCCGACGAGGCTCGCCATGATCACGCGCCGGAGCGGCGTCCTCTGCTTTTCGGCCATTGGTCCCTTCCGAATCAGGTCGCGCCGCAGCGCCAGGTCCCGGTCAGCTCGACCTGGGCGCGGGTGCGGCGGTTGGTGGCGGTCAGGCGGGCGGGCCAGCGTTCGTCGCCGGTGCCGCCGGGATCGATCTCGTCCGTCCGCCCGATGCTGATGCTGAGCTCGCGGTCGGTCACGAAGGTGCCCGTCGGGCCGGCCGGGCTCGGCTGGTCGAAATGGGAGAGCGTGCCGTTGATCCTGGCAAGGGCATCGCCACCCTGCGCCGCGAACAGGCGGTGGCCCCCGGCGGTGAAATCGCAGCGCGGCGGATCGGTCATGCCCGCGCCCCTCAGGTCGGCGCCGGTCAGCGGCTGCGGCCGCGCGCTGATCTGGGGATCGACCTGCGGCTCTTCCTTCGGCCGGGACAGGCGCTCGATCTGGTTGGAGTCGACCTTCGCATTGGCCAGATTCTGCCCGCTCCCGCAGGCCGCCAGCGACAGCAAGGCGAAGGCGAGCGCGTGGCGCATCAATAGCCCATCAAAGCGAGCACCTCGCGGCGGCTGCGCTCGTCCTTGCGGAACACGCCCATCATCCGGCTCGTGGTCATCATCACGCCCGGCGTGCCGACGCCGCGCGCGGTCATGCAGGCATGGCTCGCCTCGATCACCACGGCGACGCCGAGCGGCTGCAGATTGGTCCAGATGCAGTCGGCGACCTGCGCGGTCAGCCGCTCCTGCACCTGCAGCCGCCGCGCATAGCCGTGCAGCACCCGCGCCAGCTTGGAGATGCCGACGACCCGGTCGCCCGGCAGATAGGCGATTGCGGCCTTGCCGATGATCGGCGCCAGGTGATGCTCGCAATGCGACTGGAACGGAATGTCCTTGAGCAGCACGATCTCGTCATAGCCGCCCACCTCCTCGAAGGTGCGGCTGAGATGGTGGGCGGGATCGTCGGCATAGCCGCGCGCATATTCGCGCCAGGCCCGCGCCACGCGCTTCGGCGTGTCGAGCAGGCCCTCGCGGTCGGGATCGTCGCCGGCCCAGCGGATCAGGGTCCTGACCGCGTCCTGCACCTCGTCGGGAACGGCGACATTGCCGGCCTCCTCGACCAGATCGCCATCGTCCGGATCGGCTTCGCTCATCCACGCAACTCCTTCTGCGCACGCATATAACGCAGCGGGCCCGGACGCCTAGTGCCGGAGCGCCCGGTGTCAGCGCGGCCGGCAGCGGCGGCCGCGATCGCGCGGATCGGCCTGCGGACCGGAATCGCCGTCCGAGCAATGGCTGGGCGGCGCCGCGCTGCCCGGGCGGACGCGGCCGCGGTCCTTGGGCGAGGCATTGTCCAGCGGATCCCATTGCGCGTCCTGCGCCGCGCGCTGCGACGCGCAGCCGGCCGCGCCGAGTACCGAGGCACCGGCCACCGAGATCAGGAAGGAGCGCCTGCTGACGTTGCGAACCGGCTTCATCACATCTCCCCGCCTATGCTCCCTGCGGAGCTTCGGCGGGCAAGCCCGCCATGCGCCCAGTCCTAACGAACGGCTGGCTGGCATGCCAGCCGTAGCTGTGAAGCAGCGTAGGCTGGTGACCCCGACAGGATTCGAACCTGTGGCCTACTGATTAGGAATCAGTTGCTCTATCCTGCTGAGCTACGGGGCCAATGCCGTGCGCGGGATTTGGCGCTTTTGCCGGTTGCGGTCAATTCGCTCCGGCCTTCTCACGGCTTTTTAACCACTTGTGCCGTAAAATCCCCGTGCCTGAGAGGACCGGACCTTCATGCCCGACATTCCGATGCAAGCCGCCCACAAGCGCGCCCAGTGGCAGGTTTCGCCCTGGGCCGATTATAGCGAGCGCATCTTCCTGCTGCTGCTCTTCGGCTGGTTTGTCTCGCGGGTGGCGCCGAGCGTCATCGATCATCCCTACAACGCGATGATCCTCGCCTCGGAGAGCTTCACCGCGATTCTGGTGATGGTGCGCCGGCCGGGGCCGATGTCGGTCTCGCTCTACGCCTGGCTGATCGCGATCGCGGGGACCTGCGCGCCGCTGCTCGTCTATCCGGCCCCGGCCGAGCCGCCCATTCCCGCCGAAATCCCGGCGCTGATGATGCTCGCCGGCCTGTTCCTGAGCTTCGGTGCCAAGGCCTTCCTGCGCCGCAGCTTCGGCATCGTCGCCGCCAACCGCAAGGTACAGCGCGGCGGCCCCTACCGGATCATGCGCCACCCGATGTATTCGGGCTATGTCATCACCCAGATGGGGTTCTTCCTGCTGAACCCTACCCTGTGGAACGCCGCGGTCTATGTCGCGGCCTGGTTCGCGATGGTGCTGAGGATCGAGGAGGAGGAGAAGTTCCTCTCCCAGGACCAGGCCTATCGGGACTACAAGGCGCACGTGCGCTGGCGCCTGTTCCCCGGCTTCTACTGACCCCTAATTCTCCTCTTCCGGCGCGATGACCGGGAAGGGCAGAGGCGCGACCGGAATCCCTTCCTCGCGCAGCTCGCCGGCCTGTTCGGGCGTCGCCTGGCCGTGAATGGCGCGGGCCTCGGCCTCGCCGAGATGGATCGCCCGCGCCTCGTCCGCGAAGCGCGGGCCGACATGTTCGCTGGTCTCCAACATCTTCTTCTGCGCGTCGGCCATTGCGCCGAGCAGCTTCTTCACCTGCTCGGGGGGCAGGCCCTCCCCCTGATTGCCCTTGGCGCCCACCGCCGGGGACATCGGCGCCTTCGCCACCTCGGCCGAGCCGCAGAGCGGACAGGAAACGAGGCCCCGCGCCTGTTGCCTCTCATAATCCTCGCTCGAGCCGAACCAGGCCTCGAAGACGTGGCCCTGCGGAGCGCACTTGAGATCGAAGATGATCATCGGCTCGCCGTGTCCCCCGGACACGGCTCGGAAGTGCGGGGCGCTTCCGAGCCGATGATCCGGACGTGCTCCGGCTGCGGGATCGGGCGCCGGTGCCAGATCGCGGGAAGCCGCTGGCGCACCTCCTCGACCGCCGCCTGGTCGAGCTCCGCAAAGCCCAGGCCGGGTCCCTCTGCGCCCATATCGAGCAGCACCTTGCCCCAGGGATCGACGACGAGGCTGTGGCCGTACGTCACCCGCCCGTCCTCATGCTGCCCCACCTGCGCCGCGGCGACGACGAACGCGCCCGCCTCGATCGCCCGCGCGCGCAGCAGGACGTGCCAGTGCGCCTCGCCGGTCGGCACGGTGAAGGCCGCGGGAATGGAGAGGATGGTCGCGCCCTCGTTGGTCAGCGCGGTGAACAGGCCCGCGAAGCGCAGGTCGTAGCAGATGGAAAGGCCGAGCGCGCCGGCCGGCGTGTCGACGACGACGCTCCGGCCGCCCCGTTCATAGGCCGCGGATTCGCGCCAGCTTTCGCCGGTCGGCAGGTCGACGTCGAACAGATGAATCTTGTCGTAGCTGGCCCGGATCTCGCCCGCACCGTCGATCACGAAGCCGCGGTTCAGCAATTTGTCGCCATCCTCCGCCAGCAGGGCGAGCGAGCCGAGATGGACCCAGATGCCCGCTTCCCGTGCTGCTCCGCGAACCGCAGCGAGCACCGGATCGTCCGACTGGAGATGCAGATGCCGCATGGCCCGGCCCCGGTCGCGGTCGAGCAGGCCGCTCATTTCCGGCGTGAACAGGATCGCCGCGCCGCCGGCCGCGGCCTCGTGCACGCGCCCGACCAGGGCCGCCGCATTCCGGTCCGGGTCGAGCCCGGTCTGCGCCTGGAAGAGCGCGATCCTCATCCGGCCAGCATCGGATCGAGCCTGCCCTCGCGCTCCAGCGCGTGGAGGTCGTCCGATCCGCCGACATGGTGGCCGTCGATGAAGATCTGGGGGACGGTGGTCCGGCCATTGGCCCGCTGCAGCATCTCGGCCCGCTTCGGCCCGCCGAGCGTGATGTCATATTCCTCGAAGTCGACGCCCTTGCCGCCCAGCAGCCGCTTCGCGGCGCTGCAATAGCCACAGAACATCTTGGTGTAGATCTCGACGCGGGCCATCCTGTTCTCCTCGCCGGAGAAGTGGGGATGCGGGCGGCCCCTTGTCAATCGTCCGTCTTCACCACCCGCGCCCAGCACAGGACCTCGATCCGCGCCGCGCCCGCCCGCCTCAGCGCGCCGGCACAGGCATTGGCGGTGGCGCCGCTCGTATAGACATCGTCGATGAGCAAAACCGGCCGGTCCTTCACAAACGCCCGGAGGGGCGAATCTACCTTGAAGGCGCCGCGCACGGCGTCGCGGCGCTCGCGCGGGCCCATGCCGCGGAGCGGCGGCGTCCGCTTCACCCGCCGGATCAGGTCGAGCCGCGGCTCCAGCCCGGTCCGTCGGGCGAGCGCGGTCGCGATCAGGGCGGACTGATTATATCCCCGCCGCCATATCCGCCAGCGATGCAGTGGCACCGGCACGACGATCATATTCTCCTGCGCCGCGACATGGCGCTCCATGAACCGCGCCATGGTCTCGGCGACGCCCGGCCGCCCGCCATATTTGAGCTTCAGCGCCACCTTGCGCGAAATCTCGCCATAGACGACGGCGGCGCGCAGCCGGTCGAAGCCGGGCGGCTCGGCGAGGCAGGCGCCGCAATGGACATCCGGCCCGGATTCATAGTCGAAGGGGAGTGCGCAGCGGGCGCAACAGGGCTCGCCCAGGAAGCGCAGCGCCGACCAGCAGTCCAGGCAGAAACGGTGCGGCGCCTCGGTCACCGCGCCACAGCCCGGGCAGCGCGGCGGCAGCGCGAAATCGAGGGCAGGCTTCAGCGCCTTCCCGGCCCATGCGGCGGCGGCGTGCATGGCGCGAGCCTAGCCGGACGCTGGTTGACAGCCAAGCCAATCCCGCCCATTTGCGCCGCGGCGGCCCGATGGCGGAGTGGTTACGCAGAGGACTGCAAATCCTTGCACGCCGGTTCGATTCCGGCTCGGGCCTCCATCCCTCGACATTCCCGCACCCTACGCCGCTCCGAACGGATTCATAACCTGTATCAGCGACTTGGCCACGGAACCGCGGCCTCGGATCGGCGGTTAGACTGCCCGACGGCCGCCCGGCCGTGCTCGAAAACGGGAGACCAGGATGACGTCGGAGCTTCGCGACGACGCGCCGGCTTCGGCTGCGCGCGACGCTGACCGGCAGGCCGAGGAGATCGGACGCGAGGACGAGACCGCATTGATCGTCCGGACCGTGACGATCAACCGGCCGCGCGCCGAAATCTATGCCTTCTGGCGCGACTTCTCGAACCTCGCGACCGTGATGGAAAATGTGGAGCGGATCGAGACGATCGACGAGCGCCGCTCGCGCTGGGTGGTGAAGGCCCCGGCCGGCAAGACCGTCGAGTGGGATGCGGTCGTGACCGACGACGAGCCCGGCAGGCTCATCGCCTGGCAGTCAGTCGAGGGCGCGGACGTACAGAGCTCCGGCCGGATCGAGTTTCTCGACGCGGCGCCCGGCCGCGGCACGATGGTGCGCGCGACCTTCAGCTACGACCCTCCCGCGGGCGGCATCGGCGAATGGATCGCCAAGCTTTTCCAGCGCGAGCCGAACGTCCAGGCACGCCGCGACCTGAGGCGCCTCAAGCAGTTCCTGGAGACCGGCGAGGTCACCAGCTCCGCCGGCCCCTCCGGCCGCGACGAAGACCCAACCGAGCAGCACCTCTAGTCACGGGAGCCCCAAATGCGCGCGATCACCTGGCAGGGTCGGCACAAGGTCCAGGTCGACACCGTCCCCGATCCCGAGATCGTCAATCCGCGCGATGCGATCATCCGGGTAACCTCGACCGCGATCTGCGGCTCCGATCTTCATCTCTATGACGGCTATATCCCGACGATGCGCAAGGGCGACATCCTCGGCCATGAGTTCATGGGCGAGGTGGTCGAGGTCGGGCCGAAATCGACGCTGCAGCGCGGCCAGCGCGTCGTCGTGCCGTTCACCGTCTCCTGCGGCAACTGCTTCTTCTGCGGGAAGGAGCAATATGCGGCCTGCGACAATGCCAATCCCGCGACCACGTCCGACGCTTCGGAAACGCTCTACGGTTATCCGATGGGCGGCGCCTTCGGCTACGCGCATCTGACCGGCGGCTATGCCGGCGGCCAGGCCGAATATGTCCGCGTTCCCTATTCCGACGTCGGTCCGATCGTGGTCCCGGACGGGATCGAGGACGACAAGGTGCTGTTCCTGTCCGACATCCTCCCGACCGGCTGGATGGCCGCCGAGAATGCGATGATCGAGGAAGGCGACACGGTCGCGGTCTGGGGCTGCGGCCCGGTCGGCCTGTTCGCGGTCCAGTCGGCCCTGCTGCAGGGCGCGCACCGGGTGATCGCCATCGACCATTATCCGCGCCGGCTGGAGCTGGCGAAGCAGCTCGGCGCCGAGGTGCTGAACTACAAGGATACCGACATCCGCGAGGCGCTGTTCGAGATGACGGGCGGAATCGGTCCCGACGCCTGCATCGACTGCGTCGGCATGGAATCGCACGGCATGGCGATCGACAACCTCATCGACACGGTGAAGGCGCACACCTTCCTCGGCACCGACCGGCCGGCCGCGCTTCGCCAGGCGATCCTCGCCTGCCGCAAAGGCGGGCGGCTCTCCATCCCCGGCGTCTATGGCGGCATGGCCGACAAATTCCCCATCGGCGCGCTGATGGAGAAGGGCCTGACGGTGAAGTCCGGCCAGACCCACGTCCAGAAATACAGCCAGCTGCTGCTCGACCTCGTCGCCGAGAACGAGATCGATACGGAATTCCTGATCTCGCACCGCGCCAGCCTGGAGGACGGCCCTGCCCTCTACCGGAAATGGCACGACGAACAGAACGACTACACCAAGATCGTCCTCAAGCCCGGAATGGAGCCCGCCCATGAGCCAGCCTAAGTTCGCGATCGTCACCGGCGCCTCGAGCGGCATCGGCCTCGAGCTCGCCAAGCTCGCCGCCAGTGAGGGCTATGATCTGCTGGTCGTCGCGGACACGCCATTGGTGGACGCGTCCGCAGCGCTCAGGGATCTGGGCGTCGAGGTCCGCTCGGTGGAGACCGATCTCTCGACAGGGCCGGGCGTCGACCGGTTGCTCGACGCTGCCGGCGGACGGAATATCGACCTGCTCTGCGCCAATGCCGGCCACGGGCTTGGCCATGCCTTCCTCGAGCAGACGCCGCGCGAATGGCGGCACGTGATCGACACCAACATCACGGGGACGCTGCTGCTCATCCAGCGCGTCGCGAAGGAAATGGTAACCCGCAACGAGGGCAAGATCCTCGTCACCGGCTCGATCGCCGGCTTCATGCCGGGCAGCTTCCAGGCCGTCTATAACGGCACCAAGGCCTTCATCGACAGCTTCACCGAAGCGCTCCGCAACGAGCTCAGGGACACGAACGTCACCATTACGAACCTGATGCCCGGCGCGACCGAGACCGACTTCTTCGAACGCGCCGGCATGCTCGACACCAGGGTCGGCACCGAGGAGAAGGCCGATCCCGCCGACGTGGCGAGGGACGGCTGGAAGGCGCTGATGGCAGGCAAGGGTCATGTCGTCTCCGGCTGGGGCAACAAGATGCGCGCGGCCATGGCGCACGTCACGCCGGCGGGGATGCTCGCCGAGCAGCACCGCAAGATGGCCGAGCCGGGCACGGCCGAGGACTGACGCCGGAAAGGCGGAGGCAGGCTGACGCCAGCCTTCGCCTGCGGGTCAGTCCCTGCGGAAGATCGGTTGCCTCGCCAGCGGCGGCGCGGGCTGCCATTGCCCGCGATGGTCCTTTACGAGCGGCAGATCGCAGCCGTCGCAAAGCGCGTCGAGCCGCCCGCCACGCCGGGCAATCGAAACCAGCGACGGCCGGTGCCGTCCAAACATGCAGCCGAGACTCATCGTCCGCCACCCGGCCGGATCGGAAACCCCGCCCCCATCTACGCATACTCCTACGCACAACCGGCCGAATCCGCTGGCCGGAACCTCGATCTTAAAGTCATGTTATTGTGCGTGTTGCGATTTGCGACGAATGGAATGCCCCCCGGTCACTTTCTGACGAGTTGCGTCCCCATGGCCACGCCCACCGATCTCCCCGAGCCTGCGCCCTCCGCGGCAGCCGACGCCAACGGAAAGCGCCGCGCGATCGTGGCGGCAGGGATCGGCTCCGCCGCCCTCGCCGCCGCCTTGCTCTATTGCCGCTCCGCAAGCCGCGCGAAGAGTCGTGTTGCAGGCACCCCGGACTGATTCTTCCCGGTCGCGCTTCAGGCGTCGCGCTTCGGCTCGGTCCTGGGGCGGCGGGCGCGCGGCGACGGCAAGGTGAAGCCGACGACCGCGCCGCCGCCCTCGCGGTCTTCCGTCCAGATCCGCCCGCCATGCGATTCGATGATCGTCCGCGAGATGGAGAGGCCGAGGCCGAGCCCGGATTCGCGCGTCGTCGCGAATGGCGAGAAGCGCTCGTCGGCGGGACGGGCGAAGCCGGTGCCGTTGTCGGTGATCGTGATGGCGACATAGTCACCGTCGCGGCGGCTGCCGATCAGGATTGCCGCATCGTCCCGCCCCTTCGTGGCCTCGAAGGCATTGCCGAGCAGGTTGATCAGCACCTGCTGGACCTGGATCCGGTCCGCGCGGACGCTCCTGGCGTCGGCGGCGAAACTCGTGCTGACCGCCGGCCGGGCGGCACCGCCGGCGATCGAGACCAGCGCCAGCGCGTCCTCCACCACCCGCGCGAGCGCGACATTGGTGACGGTCCGCGGCTGGTTGGCGACCATCTCGCGCACCCGGCGGAGAATGTCGGCGGCAAGATGGACCTGCTGCTCGGCCGCTTCCAGCCCCTCGCCCACGTCCTCCAGCGCCGTCTCCCCGCCTTTCTTCAGGCGCCGGCGGCTGCCGTTCAGATAATTTGAGGCGGCGGTGAGCGGCTGGTTCAGCTCGTGCGCCAGGGTCGCCGCCATCGCGTTCATCGCCTCCAGCCGCGAAAGATGCGCGACCTGGGTCTGGAGCCGGTCGAGCAGCTTGCGCGCGCTGATATTCTGGTCGGTGCCGTGCAGGCGGACGACCCTGCCCGCGGCATCGAAGCTGGGCATGACGACCCCCTGGTGCCGGGTTTCCTTCCCGCTCGGCAGGTGGACTTCATATTCGATCTCCTGCGCCTTGCCGGTGCGGACCGCCTCGGCATGGGCGCGATCGATGGTCTCGCGCCCTTCCTCGGTCAGATAGGCACGGAACTCGTCGAAGGTCGGACTGCCCTGCTCGGGCGTCCGCTCGAACTGGCGGCACAGCTGCGGCGACCAGAAGGTCTCCCCGGTGCCGAGGTCATATTCCCAGTCGCCGATCTGGCCGATCCGCTGCGCCTCGCTCAGCCGCTCGTTGGCCCGGGCCAGTTCCGCCTCGCGCCGCTCGCGCCGCCGGAAGGAGAGCGTGACGACCAGGGCGAAGGCGACCAGCATCAGGCTCACCAGGCCCGCGCCCACATAGAAGATGGTCGCGCGGTGGCGCGGCACGGCGAGGACGTCGGCCTCGAGCACGCCGTAGGTGACGAACAGGGGAAAATCGCGCAGTCGACGGTGGCTGAAAAAGCGGACCCGGCCGTCGATCACGCTCGGCGTGAGGAAGGTGCCGTTGGGCTCGCGCTGCTGGTTCGTCATCACCTGGGTACCGGCGACATTCCTGCCGGAGGTCGTCTCGCCATCGTGCAGGCTGGAGCGGATGATGCCGTCGAGGCCGATCACCGCCATCATGTCCTGCGGCCGGACCTGGGCGTCGCGGAAGAAGGCGACGAATTGCTCGGGCGGGAAGTTGATCGCGATCACCCCCGCGAAGCTGCCGTCCGGGTTGTTCAGCCGGCGGGTCAGCCAGATCAGTGGCCGTCCGGCGAGGCGCGAATGGAAGGGGGGGCTGATGTAGAGCTGGCCGGTGTCGCGCGCGACATGGACGCGGAAGGCAGGGTGGTTGGCGACATTGGGGCGGGCCATCGGCGCGGTCACCGAGGTCGCCACGATCTCGCCGTCGGCATTGGCGATGCTGACCGCGAGGAAGGTGCCGGTCTGCGCGACATTGCCCGAGATCAGCACCGGCCGGCCCGGCCGCCCGACGAATTCCGGCCCGACATTGCCGCGCGCGAAACGGCCCCCGACATAGCGGGTCACGAGATCGGCCGCCTCCAGCGTGCGCCGGACATATTGCTCGAAGGCGATCGTCCGGTTGGAATTCTGGCGGACGGCGTCGTCGACCGCCTGGTCATGCTCGAAGCGCACCTGGCCGATCACGAACCACCAGATGCCGATCACGAGCAGCAGGCAGAAGCCCCAGATCAGGCCCGAGATGCGGCGCGCCCGGCCGGGGCGCAGGGCTTCGGCGGGTGGCGGGGCGATTGCGGAGACCATCGCCGCCGCTTATGGCGGGCGCCGGACAAAGTGCAATCAGGATCGCGACGGGAGCGGAACAGGAGTGGCGGCGTCAGTCCCCGGGATGATGAGCGGCTTCGGCAGCCATTTCGCCACCGAGGCGGTGGCCGGCGCGCTGCCGCAGGGCCGCAACTCGCCGCAGCGCCCGGCCTTCGGCCTCTATGCCGAGCAATTGTCCGGGACCGCCTTCACCGCGCCCCGCGCCGAGAATCGCCGCTCCTGGCTCTACCGGATGCGGCCGAGCGCGGCGCACCCACCCTATGAGCGATACGCGGGCGCCCCGCTTTTCGCCCCCGGCAGTCCGGACGAGCCGCTGCCGCCCAACCGGCTGCGCTGGGACCCGGTCGCCATGCCGGAACCCGGCACCGACTTCGTCGACGGCCTGGTGACGATGATGGCCAATCGCGATCCGGCCGAGCTCGAGGGGGTCGCCGTCCACGTCTACCGCGCCAATGCGGACATGGCGGACCGCTATTTCTTCGACGCCGACGGCGAGCTGCTGCTCATCCCGGAGCGGGGCCGGCTGGACCTGCGCACCGAGATGGGCCGGCTGGAGATCGCGCCCGGCCAGGTGGCGCTGATCCCGCGCGGGGTGCGCTTCCGGGTGCTGCTGCCCGACGGCGCCGCGCGCGGCTATGTCGCCGAGAATCACGGCGCGCTGTTCCGCCTGCCCGAGCTCGGTCCGATCGGCGCCAACGGCCTCGCCAATCCGCGCGATTTCCTGACGCCGGCCGCCGCATTCGAGGAGCGCGAGGGCAGCTTCCAGCTCGTCCAGAAACATCTCGGCTCGCTCTGGGTCACGTCGCTGGATCACAGCCCGCTCGACGTCGTCGCCTGGCACGGCAATCTCGCGCCCTGGCAGTACGACCTGTCGCTCTTCAACGTCATGGGAACGGTGAGCTTCGACCATCCGGACCCCAGCATCTTCACCGTGCTGACCAGCCCGAGCGACGTGCCGGGGCGCGCCAATGCGGACTTCGTGATCTTCCCGCCGCGCTGGATGGTGGCCGAGGACACGTTCCGCCCGCCCTGGTTCCACCGCAACGTGATGAGCGAGTGCATGGGGCTGATCCACGGCGCCTATGACGCCAAGGCCGACGGCTTCGCCCCGGGCGGGATGAGCCTGCACAATCTCATGGCCGGCCACGGCCCCGACGCCGCCAGCTGGCAGGGCGCGAGCGAGGCCGAGCTGAAGCCGCACAAGATCGAGGGCACGATGGCCTTCATGGTCGAGACCTGCTGGCCCTACCGGCCGACCCAATATGCTTTGGACCACGCCCAGCCGGATTACGACGCCGCCTGGGACGGCTTCCCGAAAGCCCGGCTGCCCTGATTCCGTGCTCCGGCGAAGGCCGGAGCGGTGGGTCGACCTCCAGTCCAATCGCGCAACGCTCCGGCCTTCGCCGGAGCACCAGCCTCGACTACTCGCCTCTGGCGAGGAAGGCCTTCACGCCGCGGGCGGCCTGGCGGATGCGGTGCTCGTTCTCGACCAGGGCGATGCGGACATAGCCCTCCCCTTCCTCGCCGAAGCCGACCCCCGGCGCGACGGCGACGCCGGCTTCGGCGAGCAGCCGCTTGGCGAATTCCATTGCGCCGAGCGGGCGCCAGGCCTCGGGGATCGGCGCCCAAGCGAACATCGAGGCCGCAGGCGGCGGGATCTCCCAGCCGGCCCGGCCGAAGCTGTCGACCAGGCAGTCCCGGCGCGACTTGTAGAGCTGGCGGTTGAAATCGATGATGTCCTGCGGCCCGTTGAGAGCCGCGGTCGCGGCGGCCTGGATCGGGGTGAAGGCGCCGTAATCGAGATAGGATTTCACCCGGCCCAGGGCGCCAACGAGGTGCGGGTTGCCGACGGCGAAGCCCATCCGCCAGCCGGCCATCGAATAGGTCTTCGACATGGAGGTGAACTCGACCGCGACTTCCTTCGCGCCGGGCACCTGCAGGATCGAGGGCGTCGGCGTGTCCCCGAAATAGATTTCGGCGTAGGCGAGGTCGGAGATCACCCAGAGATCGTTCTCCCGGGCGAAGTCCACGATCTTCTCATAGAAGCCGAGATCGACGGTGTAGGCGGTCGGGTTGGACGGATAGCCGATCACCAGCACCTTTGGCTGCGGCACCGTGAACCGGACCGCCCGGTCCAGCGCCTCGAAGAAGCCGGGGCCAGGCGCCGCCGGGATGGAGCGGATCGCCGCGCCGGCAATGATGAAGCCGAACGTATGGATCGGATAGGAGGGATTGGGCGCAAGCACGACGTCGCCGGGCGCGGTGATCGCCTGGGCGAGATTGGCCAGCCCCTCCTTCGAGCCCAGGGTGACGATCACCTCATTGTCCGGATCGAGCGAAACGCCGAAGCGCCGCTCATAATAAGCGGCCTGGGCGCGGCGGAGGCCGACAATGCCCTTCGACGCCGAGTAACGGTGCGCGCGCGGATTGCGGGCAACCTCGGCCAGCTTCTCGATCACATGGGCGGGCGGGGCGCCGTCCGGATTGCCCATGCCGAGGTCGATAATGTCCTCGCCGCGGGCCCGCGCCGCCGCCTTCATCGCATTCACTTCGGCGAAGACATAGGGCGGGAGCCGGCGGATGCGATAGAAATCGGTGCTGGTCATGACCGCCGATGCTCTGCCGCTCGCGCCGGTGCCGCGCAACCCCGGAGCGTAACAATCGGCGCCTTCCCTCCGGGCGCGACAGCCGCCGACAGATTGCTATGATGGTGACGAAACGATTCGCGCCGCTTCCAGGCGCGAGAGCAGAGGGAGGAAGTTGATGCGTCTGTTCCTGAGCATTCCCCTGGCGGTCGGCGCCATTGTCGCGCTCGGCGCCTGCGGCCAGAACGAGCAAGCCTTGCGCAACACCTTCCGCACCGCGGCGCTGACCGGTTGCCAGAATGGCGATCCGGCCGGACGCGCCCAGCTCCAGCAGGCCGGCATCGATCCCAATCGCTACTGCACCTGCGCCATCGACCGCTACATGCAGTCGGCGACGCTCGAGCAGATCAAGGCCGACAGCCGCGACCCGAACAGCTCCGCCGCCCTGCGCGGCGCCGCCATGCAGTGCGCGAGCGAGCTGATGCAGCAATCGGGCGCCGCGGCTGCCGCCGCAGCCGGCGCGAATGCGAGCGAAGCGGCGGCGCCGGCCGAGGCCCCGGCCGCAGCCGAAGGCGGTGAGGCAGCCGCGGGGAATGAAGCCGGGGAATGACGGCCTGAGCCGGCGCGCCCTACGGGGGTAAGGAGCGGGTCAATGACGCGCAGCTGGTATCTGTTGCCCGCCGCGGCGCTGTTCCTCTGGAGCGGCGCCGCGGAGGCGCGCCGGTTGCCGGACCGGGCGCAGGTGGAGCGGGCGGTCAACGCCTGGTTCGCCTGCCGCGCGGGACCGGATTGTGCGGGTTGGCCCGCTTATCGCCGCCAACTGACCCGCTCCCGCTGCTACCGGTTGCCGGGGGAGGAAGCCTATCCCGGTCGGATCCTGTGCATCTTCTCGGGCGTGGATCACCGCGAGGGCAGGCCCGCCAGTCCCTTTCGCAATGATTGCGCCTATCTGATGCCGACACGGCGCGGCTGGCAGGTCAGCTCGATCCCCGATGCCGACGTCTGCGAATAAGGCCCGCGCGCCCGGCACCGTCCTCTCGCCGGCCATGTAGCGCCGGTAAGGAACGGACTTGTCGCACGGGCAATGATTGATTGCAGCCGGGAGGCCCAGCCATGCGCCTTTTGATTGCCGGAATTGTCGTGGGCGTCGCGCTGTTCATCGCCTCGTTCTTCGTGAGAACATGCCGAATTCCGTATCATGTCGTCGATTTCGGCCCGAATTGCCTCATGCCCAGAACCTGGGCAATCGGCTACGCAATCGTTTTCTGGATGATCCTCATCGGCGGCATCATGGCCTGGCGTGCGCGGAACCGCGAGCGCGACTAGCCCTGCAATTCATGCCGGCGCATCGCGTGCCTTAACTGGTCGTAGGTCAGGCTGAGTGCGGTCGCCGCGGCGCGCTGGTTCCAGCGGCAGCGTTCGAGGGCGGCGGTGAGGATCGCCTTCTCATATTCGGCGACGGCCAGCCGGAAGTCGGCGCAATCCTCGGGCCGGTAGCCCGCCGACGGCAGGGCGAAAGCCGGGGCGGCCTCGCCGGCCGCCGGCTGGACCGTCACCGGCTCGCGGCCGGCCCCCTGCCCCGCGAGCGGCCCCCACGGGCTCTCGAACGGATCGAACTGGATGTCCTCGATCGGGCCTTCCAGGCCGGCCCAGCGATAGACGGCGCGCTCGACGACGTTGCGGAGCTCGCGCACATTGCCGGGCCAGTCCCAGGCCTGCAGCTTCGCCATCGCCGCCGCGCTGAAGCCCGGCCAGCCGTCCATCTCGATATCGAGCGCCATCTTGCGGCCGAAGAACTCCGCAAGCACCGGGATGTCGCTCTGCCGGTGGCGCAGCGGCGGCAAGGTGACGACCTCGAAGCTCAGCCGGTCGAGCAGGTCGGCGCGGAACCGGCCTTCCTCGACCAGCCGCGGCAGATGCTCGTTGGTCGCCGCGACGATGCGCACATCGACGGTGAGCGGCCGGCTGGAACCGATCCTTGTAACCTCGCCATATTCAATCGCGCGCAACAGGCGGTCTTGCGCCGGACTCGAGAGGGTGGCGAGCTCATCCAGGAAGAGCGTCCCGCCATTGGCCTCCTCGAACCGACCCGGCCGCGCCTTCGTGGCGCCGGTGAAGGCGCCCGCCTCATGGCCGAACAGCTCCGCCTCGATCAGGGTTTCCGGCAGCGCGGCGCAGTTCATCACGATCAGCGGGCCGTCCCAGCGCGAGGACAGATGGTGCAGGCGCTCCGCGATCAGCTCCTTGCCGGTGCCGCGCTCGCCGATGACGAGCACGGGCCGGTCGAGCGGCGCGGCGCGGCTGGCCCGCTCCACGGCGTCGAGGAAGGAGGTGGACTGGCCGACAAGATGAGTGTTACGCTCCATTCCCACGACTTGGCGCATTTTCCCACCTGTTGGCAAGAAATTAGTGTTTTGCCAGCCTTTTGTGAGACGAGAATCGGCAGATTTCCGCCGTTTTCGCGGGTTGGCATAGCCCCTGCTTAAGAATTGGCATCACCGTCGAATGGGACGGCAAGGGCCGGGCGCCAGGGAGACTGCAGATGTTCAACACCGATCGTTTCGCGCAGGTCGCCACCGCCCTGGTCGGCGCCTTCGTCATTACCACCCTTTCGATCGGGGCCGCGGTCGGCCCGGTTCGCGCGGCCGAGTCCGGCCAGTCGTGGATCGCGTCGGTGCCGCTCGTTGCGCCCAGCGCGGGAGACCGCGCCGGTGCGTAAGCTGAAGCCGGTGAGGATCGAGGTGAAGGCGGGAGAGCTGATGCGCATCTCTGCTCCCCGCGCTAAACCCGATGCGAGGCCGGCCCGGCGCTATGAATCCAGCAAGGAGCTTTTTCCCATGGGCATTTTTTCGCGGACGCGCGATATCGTTGCCGCCAACATCACCGACCTGCTCGACAAGGCCGAAGACCCCGCGAAGATGATCCGCATGATCATCCTCGAAATGGAGGAAACCCTGGTCGAGGTCCGCGCCTCCGCGGCGCGCACGATCGCCGACCAGAAGGAGATGCGGCGCCAGATCACCAAGCTGGAGCGGCTGCAGGACAGCTGGGTCGAGAAGGCCGAGCTCGCCCTCTCCAAGGACCGCGACGACCTCGCCAAGGCCGCGCTCTACGAGAAGCAGAAGGCGGCGGACATGGCCGAGCAATTGCGAGGCGAGATCGAGATCCTGGACGAGGCATTGCGCTCGTCGGAGGCCGACATCGCCAAGCTGCAGAACCGGCTGCGCGAGGCCCGCGCCCGCCAGAATGCGGTGATGACCCGTATGGAAAGCGCGCAGAACCGCTCGCGGCTGCGCGAACTCTATTCGGGGCCGAAGATGGACGAGGCCATGTCGCGCTTCGACACGCTCGAGCGCCATGCCGATCTCGCCGAAGGCCATGCCGAGGCGCTGGGGCTTGGCGCGCCGCCCAAGTCACTCGACGAGGAGATCGCCGAATTGCGCAACGCCGACAAGGTCGATGCCGAGCTTGAGGCGCTCAAGGCCAGCCTCGCCCGCCGTTCGAACGGCGGCGAAGCCAAGACGCAGGACAAATAGGCCATGGATGAGCATTTCTTCATCCCGATCCTCGCGATCAGCGCGATCTTCATCATCCTGCCGTGGCTGGTGTTCCACTACGTCACCAAGTGGAAGGCGCAGGCGACCCTGACCACCGAGGACGAGAATCTGCTCGACGAGCTGCACGAGCTCGCCCGCCGGCTCGACGACCGGATGCGGACGATCGAGCGGATCATCGACGCGGAAAATCCCGGCTGGCGCGGCCTCGGCCAGGATCCGGTCGAGGACTTACTCGAGGACCGGACCGACCGGCTCTATGAAGCCGCCGGACGCAGCAACCGCCCGGCGCGCGCGAGGAGGAAATCATGAACAGCCCGCGCACCAAATTCTACAAGGACAGGCAGAACGCCAAATGGACCGGCGTCTGCGCGGGGATTTCGGACTATACCGGGATCGACGTCACCATCGTCCGCCTCGCCTTCGTGCTGGGCACGGTCTTCACCGGCGGCTCCGGGCTCCTCGCCTACTGGATCATCTCCTGGATGACGCCGGACAAGCCCGGCCGGCTCTACGAGAAGACGCGCGAGGACAAGAAGTTCTGGCAGAACGTCCGCTCCAATCCGCGCCGGGTCGCCCGCGACGTGCGCTCCCGCTTCCGCGAGATCGACCGGCGGCTGGCGGATGTCGAAGCCTATGTGACCAGCTCCAACCACCGGCTCGCGAGCGAGATCGAGCGGCTGCGATGAACGCGGAAGAAGGGGAATAATGCGTGGCAATGGACAAGATCTTCATGTTCGTCAGCATCCTGGTGACGATCATCGCGGTCTCGACGGTCATCCTGACCTGGATCAAGTACCGCGCGCCCAGGCCGGCAGGTGACGACCGGCGCGAGCGGGAATTGCCGGCCAATGAGAATGCGGCGCTGAAGGGCCAGATCGGCCGGCTCGAGGAAAGGCTCGCGGTACTGGAGCGGATCGCCACGGACCCCGCGGAGCGCACGGCCCGCGAAATCGAGCAATTGCGGCACGCCTGAGGGAGCGACAGACATGACCGGCGGACAGTTCTTCGTCATCGCAATCATTGCCATCTCCACCTTTGGCTGGATCGCCTCGAGCTGGATCCGCGCGAGGCACGGCTACCCGCTGGAGAACGAATGGAGCGGCACGAGCCACAAGGGCAATCCGGACGCGGAACGCCGGATCGAGCTGCTGACCGACGAGAATGCGGGCCTCAAGGGCCAGATCGGGCGGCTCGAGGAGCGGATCGCGGTGCTGGAGCGGATCGCCACCGATCCGGCGACGCGGACCGCGCATGAGATCGAGCAATTGCGGAACAGCTGAGCGAAGGGACGATAACGGCAATGAACGACAAGGCGCAACTGATCGGCACGATCCTGCCCTGGGTGGCGGTGATCGTCGCCTTCGGGGTGGTCGGCTGGGTGGTCACCACCTGGATGCGGATCAAGAACGGTTACCCGCTGGACGGGGCCTGGGGCCAGGCGGTCTATCCGAAGAAGAATGAGGAAGTGATCGAGCGGGTGAAACTGGTCAGCCAGGAAAATGCGCAGCTGCGCGCCGAGCTCGGCTCGGTCAAGGACCGGCTCGCCAATGTCGAGCGCATCGTGACCGACGACAGCCACCGGCTGACGCAGGAGATCGAGGCGCTGCGGCTCACGAAGAATTAGGGGGCGGACATGCACGTTGCGTCATGGATCTGGGTGCTGATCCCGATCACCGCGATCGTCTGCGGCGTTTTCGCCGGGGTCGCCAAGCGCTGGATCAGGCTGAAGGAGCGCGAGCTGCGCCTGTCCAGCGAGATGACGGCGGAGAGAGCGGCCCAATATGCGGCGCATACGGAGCGCCTTGAGCAAAGGGTGCGCGTGCTGGAGCGGATCGTCACCGACAAGGGCATCGACCTCGCCGACGAGATCGAGCGCCTGCGCGACGACCGGCCGCACTAGCGCCGGCGGGCCTCGGGAAGGGATAGTGTAATGAGCAGCGGCCACATTACGGCAATCGTCATCGTCTCGATCATCATGTTCGCGAGCGTGCTGCGCGCCGCTCTTGGGGGCGGCCGATACGGCCGGCGCGGCCGGCGCGATCGCGGCGAGACGCTGCCCGCCCGCGACGACAGCGAGACGCTGCGGTTGCGGGAAGAGGTGAAGGTGCTGAAGGAACGGCTTGCCGTGCTGGAGCGGATCACCGTCGAGAAGGAAAACAGCCTGGCGCGCGAGATCGACCAGCTGCGCGACCGCTGAGCGCGGGCCACGAGGAGGAAGCCGGAGCATGAACCCGTTCGAGATGGTCATCGGAATCGTGCTGATCGTGACGATCGGCAGCGTCGTAAGATCGTTGCTCGGCCTCCGTGGGGACCATAAGGGCAATGAATATGCGGTCCACGACCGCGCATCCGACGACCGGCTGGTCGAGGAGATCCGGCGGCTGCGCGACGAGGTGAAGGTGCTGAAGGAGCGTCAGGCCGTGATCGAGCGGATCACCGTCGAGAAGGAGAGCAGCCTCGAGCGCGAGATCGAGCGGCTGCGGGACCAATAGGAGGGAAGGATGGGCGACGGGAGCGACATGACGCTGATCATCGCGGCCTCGCTCGCCGCGTTCAGCTTGCTGAGCTTCGCCTTGCTGCGGGGATGGGAAGGCTGGCTCCGCCTCCGGCGTCTCGAGCTCAGCCAGGCCGACGCCCTGCCCCCACCCTCCGCGGCCAGCCGGCGGCTGGAGCTGATCGACCTCAAGGACCGGGTCAAACGACTCGAGGCGATCGCGGACGGCGTCGACCGCTAGGGCCGGGACCATCGCCCGTCCGCTGCCCCGCTATCTCGCGCTCAGATCGTTCTTCATCGTGCCGGGCCTCGGCATCGGCCTCTATGCGCTGGGCTTCGACGCCTGGCGCTACTTTCGCGGCGCCGACGCGAAGACCTGGCCGGTGGCGACGGGGCGGATCGAGCGCAGCGGCCATCGCGACGTCGAGGGACGGCTCAGTTATTACAACCCCAGGCGGCGCTACGACCCCGCCAATGTCGTGACCCGGGCCGATCCGGTCGTGGATTACAGCTATGTCGTGGCCGGCCGGCGTTACCGGAACGACCGGATCTGGCTGATCGGGAGGGCGCAGCGCTGGGAAAATCCGGCGCAGGTGGCCGCGTTCGTGACCGGTCTGCGGCCCGATGCGCTCCGCATCCTCTACAATCCGCGCGACCCGGCCGATTCGACTCTGTTTCTCTATTCGGACGCCGGGCCCGGCTTCTGGACCAGCCTCGTCACCGTCCCCATCGGCCTCGGCTTCGCCTGGATCGGCTGGTCGATCATGCGCCGCCCGCGCCGCGGCGAGGACATGGCCGGGGGCATTGGCGAAAGCGGGCATGACGCGGGGGATGCGAGGCGCTAAGCGACCCCATGCCCTTCGCTTCCCTCGACGACGTCTATGCCGATTTCGAGCTGCTCGAGGCGGACGACCGCTACCGGCTGCTGATCGATCTCGGCCGAGCACTGGAGCCGATGCCCGAGGCGCTGAAGACCGACGCGACCCTGGTCCGCGGCTGCTCGGCCTCGGTCTGGCTCTATCCGGTGACCCGTGAGGACGGGCGGCTGCACTTCCTCGCCGACTCCAATGCCGCGATCACCAAGGGCATCGTCGCCCTCATCCTGCTCGCCGTGCAGGACCGCCCCGCCGCCGAGATCCTCGCGCAGGATATCGAGGCCGAGCTCGCCCGTTTCGACCTGACCCGGCAGCTCAGCTCCAACCGCACCCAGGGCATCCCCAACATGATCGCACTGATCCGGGAAAGCGCCCGGCGGGTGGCCGCATGAGTTTCGATCCCGCCCGCTTCATGGATTATGCCTCGCGGCACGGCGCCGGGCACGGCGCGGCGATCGGCATCGTCTATCACGACCATGGCCCCGACTGGACCGAGCTGGCCCTGCCCTGGCGCGAGGAGCTGGTCGGCATGCCCGAGGGGCAGATCCTCGCCTCGGGCCCGATCGTCAGCCTGATGGACATGGCAACCAGCCTCGCCGTCTGGACGAAGCTCGGCGCCTTCCGGCCGCAGGCAACCCTGGACCTGCGCGTCGACTATCTGCGCCCCGCCGCGCCCGGCCGGACCGTGATCGGCCGCGGCAGCTGCTACCGCATCACAAGGAGCATCGCCTTCGTCCGCGGCATCGCCCATGATGGCGACCCGGACGATCCGGTGGCGAACGTGACCGGGACCTTCATCGGGACGGAATAGCTTCTTCGAAGGGGGAAATAACATGCGCGCCAAGTTGCTTCTGATCTTCGCCTTCCTGTTCGTGCAGGCGCCGGCCTTCGCCCAGCAGCAGCAGCGCCCTTCCCCGGTCCGCTACAACCAGCCCGTCATCGCCATCACCCATGTCACGCTGGTGGACGGCACCGGCGCCCCCGCCCGGCGCGACCAGAATATCGTCATCCGTGAGGGCCGGATCGCCGCCACGGGCCCGGCGGCGCGTACGCCCGTCCCGGCCGGCGCGACGATCATCGACGGCACCGGCAAGACGGTCATTCCGGGCTTCGTCTTCATGCACGAGCATATGTTCTACCCGTCGGGCGGCGGCCATTTCGCGCCGATGCTTGGCAGCTTCCCGTCGCTCTATCTCGCCATGGGCGTGACCACGGCGCGGACCGGGGGCTCGATCGCACCGCTCAGTGACCTCAGCCTGCGCGACGCGATCGCCGCGGGGACCGCGATCGGCCCCGATCTCGACGTCACCGGTCCCTATGTCGAGGGCGCGGGGCTCGGCATCATGGAGCTCCATGCTTCCGCGACCCCGGACGCCGTCGAGCGCCTGGTCAATTACTGGGCCGACACCGGCGTCACTTCCTACAAGGTCTATATGATGCTGGACCGGGCGCGGCTCCGGCGCACGATCGAGACCGCCCACCGACGCGGCCTCAAGGTCACCGGCCATCTCTGCGCGGTCACCTATCGCGAGGCGGCGGAGATGGGGATCGACAATCTTGAGCATGGCTTCGCCGCGATGACCGACTTCGTCGCCGGCAAGCAGCCGGACGTCTGCCCGGTGCAGCAGGCCTTCAACCTGCTCGCCAATGTCGATCCGGACTCGCCCCGCGTCCGCGACCTGATCGCCTATCTGGTCGCACGGCGGGTCGCGATCACCTCGACCCTCGTGGTGTTCGAGGATATGGTTCCGGGCCGCCAGCGGCTCGGCGAGGCCGCGCGGGCCGTGCTGAACGCCGACGCGCTCCGCGACTACGACAGGGTCCACCGGGCGATCGACGCCGCCCCGCCCGGAATCATGGGCCAGGCCGAGTTCGCCAGGGCGATGCGGCTGGAGCGGATGTTCGTCGAGGCGGGCGGGCTGCTCATCGCCGGCACCGACCCGACGGGCGCCGGCGGCGCCCTGCCCGGCTTCGCCAGCATCCGGCAGATCCAGCTGCTCGTCGAGGCCGGTTTCCCGTTCGAGCAAGCGGTGCGGATCGGCTCGCTGAACGGGGCCCGCTATCTGGGACGGGAGCGCGACATCGGCTCGGTTGAGGCCGGCAAGCGCGCCGACCTGATCCTCGTCGACGGCGATCCGGTCCGCGACCCGGCGGCGCTCGCCCGGATCGAGACCGTGTTCAAGGCTGGCGTCGGCTACGACCGGCAGGCGCTGCTGGCCACGGCGCGCGGGCTGGTGGGGTACAGGTAGCTCCTCCCGTGCCGGGGGAGGAACTAGACCTTCCGCTCTTCCGCCGTCCTGAGCACCTCATAGGCCGCCTGGACGGCCTGGAAGCGGGCGGCGGCTTCCCTGTCGCCGGGCTTGAGGTCCGGGTGGTTGGCCTTGGCGAGGCGGCGCCAGGCCGCGCGCACCGCCTCGAAATCGGCCTCTGCGTCCAGCTCCAGCACGTCCAGCGCGCGCATCTCGTCGCGGCTGCGGGTGCCGTCGCCGGGGCCGCCCCAGCCATAATGGGAGGCGCTGGCGAAGGCGTCGGCACCCTGCTTCTCGTTCGCCTCGCGGGCCGCGGCTTCCTCCGCGGTGAGCCCCTCGAAATAATTCCAGTTGCGATTGTATTCGGCGGCGTGGGCCTGGCAGAAATACCAGCGCTCGCGGCTGTTCGGCGATTTGGGGGCGGGCCTGTCGCCCGGCTCGTCGCAGCCATGGCGATCGCACAGGCGCACGGCCTCGGCCTCGCGCGAGGAGCCGTAGGCGCGCCAGCGGGGAAAGCCCCAGTCGTTCGATCTTTTTGCCTTCGCCATAGAGTCGCCCAGAATAGACGGGGCGGCGGGTGTGCGCCACCTCGCCGCCGCCTGTTCCCACACAAAAATCGCCAGAGGGCCTGTAAGCCGGGTTCTGTCCACCCCGGACCGTGATCCGGGGATGGGCGACCATTCCTCTAGGACCGCGTTTGCACGCGGCCTCAAGCAACCAACCCGGGCGACGAGCCGGAACAGGCCCCTGTGCCGCCCCTATTCGGTCTTGCTCCCGGTGGGGTTTGCCGTGCCGCCGCCGTTACCGGAGGCGCGGTGGGCTCTTACCCCACCCTTTCGACCTTACCGCGCCGAAGCGCGGCGGATTGTTTTCTGTGGCACTTTCCCTGACCCCGGCCTGCGCCGGGGCCGCCGGGCATTACCCGGCACCGTCGTTCCGCGGAGCCCGGACTTTCCTCCCCTCGCTTGCGCGAGCGGCGGCCGCCCGGCCCTCTGGCGGATGGGATATAGCGGCTGGATACCGAAAAAGTAAGGCCGGTCGAGGCCGGTCGGAAAGCAGCGATTTTATTGGAAGCTCCCATTGTCGAGTACGCCTGCAGTGGCTTTGTCGACCTCGAAAAATGATAGCCCGCCGATTCCGCCGTCTCGAAGACGATACCACACGCGCCACCGATCGCCCCGATCCTCAGTGGTGACGATTACGTCCCGACGCGCCCGTGGATAATGTTCTTCTCGATAGAGATTTGCGACCCGAATCGCTTCCTCAGCTGTCGCGGCGCTCGTCGGCCGCTGCTGGCAGCCAGTGAGAATCAAGACGAGTTAGGAAGATGGCTCGCAAGCCAGACCTCATTCGTTGTGCAGACGACCTCGCTCAACTCCCATGGCCAGTGCGAACATTGGGATTTTCGCTCAATCATCCCCCTGCGGCCGGGGCAGCAGCAAGGCCAGCAGGATCGCCCGGCATTCGCCGTCGATCGTCCCATCCACCAGCTCGGGCCGGAAGCGGCGCTGGAATGCGACGGTGGCGGCAAGCGGGTCGGTGACGTCATAGCCGAACCGCTCCAGCGCGAGCAGGAAGCCGCTGTCGGTCCAGTTCGGGTCCATCAGGTTGCGGGTCGGGCGCGGCAAGGCGAGGCGGTGGCGCGCGAGCCGCGCCCAGGGGAAGAGCTCGCCCGGATCCTGCTTGCGCGTCGGCGCGATGTCGGAATGGCCGACGACATTGCCGCGGCTGACATTGTAGCGCTGCTTGATCTCCGCCAGCAGCGGGATCAGCGCGTCGATCTGCGCGTCCGGAAAGGCGCGATAGCCGAATTCGTGGCCCGGATTGACGATCTCGATGCCGACACTGTGATCGTTGATCCCGGTCATGCCGCGCCAGTAGGAGCGGCCGGCATGCCAGGCGCGCTTGTCCTCGGGCACGAGGCGCAGGATCTGCCCGTCCTCGGCGATCACATAATGGGAGGAGACCCGCGCCTCCGGATCGCGGAGCCGGGCGATGGCCGACGCTGCGTCCTCCATGCCGGTATAATGGAGCACGATCACCGAGATCGGCTGGGTACGCTCGTCCTGATTGGGCGACGGAGCCTCGATGATCCCTTCCATGCCGCCCTTACCGCGCGAAAGCGGCTTCGCGTCAAGGCGCTATGCGACCTTCGCCTGTCCCTGCGCCGCGGGCACCGGGACGTAGAGGCCGCGGCAGTCGGCGTCGGAGACGAAGCGGTCGGTCTGGCCGAGCACGGTTTCGCCGGCGCCGAGCATCAGCGCGCCGTCGGGCGCGATCGCCTCGGCCATCCGGTTGAAGGCCAGGCGGCGCATCTCCGGCGCGAAATAGAGCAGGAGGTTGCGGCAGAGGATGACGTCGAAGCGGCCCGGCGCGGGCGGCTTGTCGGTGATGTTGCGCGCCTCGAAGCGGACCTGGCGGCGAAGCGCCTCCGAGATCCGCCAGTCGCCGCCGCCGAGTTCGTCGAAATGGCGGATCATCTGCATCACCGGCAGGCCGCGCTGCACCTCGAACTGCGAATAGGTGCCCGAGCGGGCGCGCTCGATCGCGGCCTTGGAGAGGTCGGTGCCGACGATCTCGATCTGCCAGCCGGACCAGCGCAGTTTCTCGTCGGCGAAGCTCATCGCCAGCGAATAGGCTTCCTGGCCCGACGAGCAGCCGGCGCACCAGATGGAGAGCTTCTTGTGGGCGGCCCGCGCCTTTTCCAGCCGCTTCACCGGCCCCGCCATCAACAGGTCGAAGGGGAGCTTGTCGCGGAAGAAATAGGTCTCGTTGTTGAGCAGGGCCTCGATCACCGCGTCCTGCAGCCCGGCATCGGCGCGGGCGACGAGGCGGGAGACGAGCTGGTCGACGCTGTCATAACCGCGCTCGCGCATGATCGTGGCCAAAGCCGTCTCGATCCGCCAGCGCCGGTTCATCGCCAGCTGCTGGCCGGTCTTCGCCTCGAGCAGGCTCGCCAGGATGCGGCGCGAGGTTTCGCTCACCTCCATGCCGAAGAATCCCTTTGAACGACCTCCGCGCGCTGGCTGACGCGGCGGGCAAGCTCGGCCGGCGGCAGCACGGCCGAGGCCAGGCCGGCTTCGGCGACCGCGCGCGGCATGCCCCAGATCGCGGCGCTGTGCCGGTCCTGGGCGAGGATCGCGCCGCCCTGCTCGACGAGCTGGCGGGCGCCGTGCGCGCCGTCGCGGCCCATGCCGCTGAGCAGGACGCCGACGGCATCGCGGCCATAGGCGCTGGCGACCGAGGCGAACATCGGGTCGCAGGAGGGCAGGCAGCCGGACTGGGCGCGCCGCCGCTCGAGCCGCACGCGCACCTCCGCCCCGTTCCGCACCACGCAGAGATGGGCGTCGCCCGGGGCGACATGGATATGCTCGGCGACGAGCAGGGCGCCGTCCTCGGCCACCCGGGCGATCCGGCCCGAGGCGCTTTCGAGCTGGCGGGCGAAATGCGGCATGAAGATCGCGGGCAGATGCTGGGTGACCAGAATCGGCGCGCCGATCCGCTCGGGCAGCGCGCGCAGGAAGGCGAACAGAGCGTGCAGGCCGCCGGTCGAGGCGCCGAGCGCGACGCAGCCGAGCTCGCCCTCGCCCATGTCGCGCAGGGTGATCGGCATGTCGGCCTCGTCCGCGGCCGGCGCATGGTCGGGCTCGACCCGGCCGATGCGGCGCAGCCGGTCGGCGAGGATCTCGGCGAAGCGGCCGGCGAAATTGCCGATCCCGGGCTTGGACAGAGCGTCGGCGGCGCCCAGAGCGAGGGCGCGGACGCTGGTCTCGGCGCCATGCTCGGCCATGGAGGAGACGATCAGGACGCGGGCGCCCTGGCCGGCGCGGACGATATCCGGCAGCGCCTCGAGCCCCGAGGCGCCCGGCATCTCGACGTCGAGGATGATGATGTCGACGCTGACCGATTTCAGCGCGTCCAGCGCCTCGTCGGCATTGCCGGCCGTGGCGACGATCTCGAACTCGTCATGCACGGCCACCATGCGCGAGAGGACGGCGCGCGCCACCTCGCTGTCGTCGACGATCATCAGACGAATGGGCGGTGCGGCAGGCCCGTCGAGCCGCCGCCGCGCAAGTGCAGTGGCTGAGCTCACGCGACGCCGACGATCTGCAGCTTGGAGTGAAGCGTGTCGCGGTCGAACGGCTTCATCACATATTCGTCCGCGCCGGCGTCGATCGCCGCGCGGATATGGGCGATGTCATTCTCTGTCGTGCAGAAGACGACCTTGGGCTGACAGGCATAATCGTTCTGGCGGAGCGCCCGCAGGAACTCCATGCCGCTCATCACGGGCATGTTCCAGTCGAGCAGGATCACGTCCGGAAGGCTGGCCTCGACGCGGTCGAGCGCCTGGCGGCCGTCCTCGGCCTCGTCGACCGAAAAATCGAGCGTTTCCAGGATGTGACGGGCGACCTTCCGGATCACCTTGCTGTCATCGACAATCAGGCAACTGCGCATTTCTTCCCCCAGCTACTCGCCGCAAAACGCTCAACACGTTGAGTTTAACGGCAAGAGGTAAGCACAAGTTTAAGGCCGCGCTCGTAGCTACGCGGCCCTCGCCGGCGGACCGGCGATGAGTTGGTGCGGATCGATGAGCAGAAACAGCTCCTCCTCCGCCTCGATCATGCCCAGCGAAACCCGGTCCCAGCCCGCGCCGAGCGGTGCCTTGGCGGGGACGGGCGCCGCGGAGGCCTCGATCACGTCCTCCACCTCCTCGACGAGCAGGGCATAGGTATGGCCGCCCGACGGGACGACGATCGCGTCCTGGGTGCAGCCCTCGGTCCGGCCGGCCTCGAGCGCGGCCAGGCCGTCGATGACGGTGAGCACGCGGCTCCTGAGCGCCGACAGGCCCGCGACGTGCGGCAAGGCCCGCGGTGCCGGGCTCAGGCCCTCCAGCTCGACCACCGCTTCCACATCGGCGGCGGGAAAGGCGACGCGGCGGCCGGCGAGGCGGGCGATCAGCAGCAGCTCAGCCATTCCGACCCCCCTTGGCGGCGGCCAGTGCGCCGATCAGGGCGGCGCGGTCGTAGCGGTAGATGCCGGCCTCCCCTTCCACGGCGGCGCGCAGGCGCACGACGTTGGCGTCCTCCGGGACCTCCTGGTCCTCCAGCGCGATCAGGATGTCGACCGGATCGCCGGCGCGGGCGATGCGGTAGCCGAGGCTCTCGATCAGCGGACGCAGCATGTTGTCGACCCAGGGATCGCCCTGCGGCAGCGCGCAGACGGGCGGCGCCTGATCAGCCGCCGCATCGGCGTGGAGCGCGAACAGCCAGTGCGGGTCGAGCAGTTCGACGGTGGCGCCGTCGACGAGGAAGGCGCCGGCAATCTCGCCGGGCGCCGGCGCGCTCTGCAGGTCGAGCGCGAGCGCGCGGATGTCGACGACCTCGGCGAAGCCATAGGCGATTTCGGTATGGCCGTCGGTGAGCCTGAGGATGCGGAGCTTTTCGGTCGCCGGCGCGGCACTGCAGCCGCAGAGCGGCAGGATCCGGCCGTCCAGCGCGATACGAAGCTTGCCGGCGCTGAACCCGATCGCCGCGACCGGAACGTCCTCGATCCGCTCGACCAGCCCGACCGGCACCGCGCGGCGGCCGCCGTCGAGGGTCCGGAACAGCAGCAGGGTCGTCTCCCGGGCCAGCTCCTGCTTCTGCTCCTCCTGGGCCGTCAGCCGGCGCTCGAGCTCGACCTCGCCGAAATCCACGCCGGCGCATTTCGCCATGCCCGACGGATCGAGCAGGAGGATCGGCCGGCCGTCATCGGCGAGCGTGGTGCCGGCATAGAGGCCGGCGGCCATCACGGCCGGGGCCGCGGGCTTCACCACCAGCTCCTCATGGTCGTGCACGGCATCGACAAGCAGGGCGTAGACGTCGCCGCCGGCGGGCTTGAGCAGGATGATGCGTCGTTCCTCGCGCGGGACCGCACTCTCGACGCCGAGCAATTCGGGCAGGCCGAGCAGGGGTACGCGGCGCCCGCGCACGGTCGCAACCTCGGCCTCGCCGACCTGGTCGATGCGGACCGCGTCGCCATTGACCCTGAGGATCTCGTCGATCGCCGAGCGCGGGATGGCGAAGCACTGACGGTTCACGCTGACCGTGAGCGCGGGAATGATGGTCAGGGTCAGGGGCACGCGGATGGCGAGCTTCACGCCCTGGTGGAGGCGCGAGTCGATGTCGACGACGCCGCCGATCCGCTCGATATTGGCGCGGACCACGTCCATGCCGACGCCGCGCCCGGAAATGGCGGTGACCTCGCCTGCGGTAGAGAGGCCAGGCGAAAAGACCAAAGCCTGCTTCTGCGCCAGCGACAGCTTGCCCGCCTGCTCGGCCGTCAGCAGGCCGACCGCCCGCGCCTTCTGGACGAGCGCCTCGCCGTCGATGCCGCGGCCGTCGTCGGTGACCTCGATGATGATCTGGTTGCCGGCCTGGCGGGCGGCGACCTTGAGCGAACCCTGGCGCGGCTTGCCGGCCGCCTCGCGGGCCTCCGGCGCCTCGATGCCGTGATCGATCGCGTTGCGGACGATATGGGTGAGCGGATCGCGGATCATCTCGATCATCTCGCGGTCCATCTCGACGTCGCCGCCGTCGGCCTGCAGGCGGACCTGCTTGCCGAGATCGGCCGCGAGATCGCGCACGAGCCGCGGCAGGCCGGCATAGAGGCTGTCGATCCGCTGCATGCGGGTGCGGGTGATCGCATCGCGAATCTCGGCGATGCACTGGGAGACCCGGTCGAACGCGGCCTCGATGGCGACGTCGCGCGGCATGTCGCGCAGGCGGCGGGCGAGTTCGTTGCGCGCCAGCACCGCGTCGGAGACGCCGCTCATCATCCGGTCGAGCAGGTCGACGGACAGGCGAATCGAGCGCACCGCTTTCCTGGTTTCGGTTTCGGCGGCAACGGGCACCTCGGGCTGGAGCGCGGGCACGGCGGTTTCAGGCGAGAGCGCGGCGATCAGCTGCTCGTCATCCTCGCTGCCCAGGGATTCCCCGGATTCGAGCGCCTGGACGAGTTCGCCAATCCGGTCGATCACGGCGAGCACGGCGTTGACCAGCGCGCGGTCGGCGGGCCGCCTGCCCTCGCGCACCTCGGCCAGCGCGCCCTCGGCGGCATGGGAAAGCTGCTGCAGGCGAGGCAGATCGAAGAAGCCCGAATTGCCCTTCACCGTGTGGACGAAGCGGAAAATCTCGTCGAGGCGCGCGCGGTCGTCCGGCGCCGCCTCCCAGGCGACGATCGCGCCAGACAGGGCCTGCGCCATGTCGCGCGTCTCGGCGATGAAATCGTTGATCAGCTCGTCCATGCGGGCTGAGCTTATGAAGAGGCTTGGTAAAGAAGGGGTTTACCGCTCCCGGCGGTATTTCCCGTCCACGACCCGGCTCGCGGCCTCCCGCAGGCCCTGGCCGATGATCTTCTTCCACCCGCCGCCGAGAATGCGGCTGACCATCCAGCCGCGCAGGCCCGTGAAGCCGCTCTGCTCCATGACCAGGCGGGTGTTCCCACCCTCCGCGGCCAAGCTGTAGACGACCACCGTGTCGATGCCGCCGCCCTTCCAGCTGTAGGCGAGCCGGCGCGGCGGCTCCAGCTCCAGCACCTCGCACTGGACGATGCCGTCAAAGCCTGGCGCAGGCTTGGTGGTGAAGGTGAAGAGATGGCCGACGCGCGGCTCGAAATCATTGGGCATCAGCCAGTCCCCGATCGCCTCGCGGTCGGTCAGCGCCGCCCACACCTGCTCGGCGGTATAAGGATAGAGCGCCTCGAATCTAAGCGTCCGTGCCATGCTTTTCCCTCAAAAGGCGGCCGAGATTGTCGAACCGCGTCGTCCAGAACTCGACATGCTGCTCGAGCCAGTCGGCGACGTGACGTAGCGGCTCCGGGTCGAGCGCATAAATCTGATTGCGCCCGTTCCGGCGCTGGGTGACCAGGCCCGCATCCTTCAGCACCTTCAGATGCTGGGAGACGGCCGGCTGGGTCATCTCGAAATGAGCGGTCAACGCCGACACCGGCTGCGCCTCCTCGCTCAGCATCGTCAGCAGCGCGCGGCGGGTCGGGTCGGCCAGTGCCCGGAACACCTCGTTGGTCGCCTGCTCGTCCATACACATAAGAATACACTTATGCTTGACGAACGCAACACATAAGTTATGCCTTATGCATCGATTCGTTGAATGGAGGATGAGATGCGGTTCAAGACGGTGACGCTCGGCGTCCTTTTCGCGGCCGGTGCGGCCCATGCCCAGGCGCCTGCCGCCGCGTCCGATGCGTTGCTCGGCCCGATGGCCGGGGATTTGCGCAACCGGATCGGCCATTGGTGCGTCGAGGCGCGCCTGCAGCTGACCCCACAGGCGCGGCCGGTCACGGTCCGCGCGGCCGTCGAAAGCCGGCTAATCGGCGGACGCTGGCTGGTGACCGAGATGCGGGGACCAGGCTTCGAAGGCGTCGGCCTCAACGGCTACGACCCGGCGACGCGGCGCTATACCGGCTATTGGGCAGACGGCACGCGCGGCTTCACCGTCCCCGTGGACGGCGAATATGACAGCGCCGCCCGAATCTTCCGGACCCATTCGGTCGAGCGCCGTGCGAATGGGGAGAGCGTCGTGGTCCACTCGGAAACCCGCCGCGACGGTCCGGACGGCGAGGTCACCACCTTCACAACAACAGACGCGCAGGGCCGCCCCTATGAACGCATGGTGATGCGGTACCGGCGGGCGCGGCAAGGCACGGATTGCCTGGCCGGCAATCCCCGAATGTAGACTGACTCTGCGGAGAAAGCGCCTGGTCTGGACGGGGCCGGCCTGTTCCACTAATAACTGACCGGTCAGTTATTAGGAGCGCGAGTCGTGCACCAGCCGAAATGGCGGAGGCGCAAGGAGGCTCGGCCGGGCGATATCGTCGCCGCGGCGCTGGCGGTGTTCGCCGAGAAGGGCTTTGCCGGCGCGCGAATCGAGGAAATCGCCAGGCGCGCCGGAGTCTCCAAGGGCACGGTCTATCTCTATTTCGAGACCAAGGGGGACCTCTTCCGCGCGGTCGTCCACGACGCCATCATTCCCAATATCGACGAGATCGGCGCGATGGCGCTGGCCATGGACCTGCCCTTCGCCGAGGTCCTGAGGACGTTGCTGCCGCGCTTTGCCGGGCTGGTCACGACGCGGCCGATCGGCGCGGTGGTGAAGATGGTCGTCGGCGAATCGCGCAACTTTCCGGAATTGGCCCGCGTCTGGCACGACGAGGTGATTGCCAAGGGGGTCGCCCTGATCTCCGGCCTGATCCTCCGCGGCCAGGAGCGCGGCGAGGTTCGCCCCGGCGATCCCCGCACCTATGCCTTCTCGATCATGGGCCCGATGCTGATCGGGGTGCTCTGGCGCGAAACCTTCACGCCGCTCGGCGCCGCGTCGATCGATCTTCAGGCAGTGGCGCGCCAGCATGTCGAGACGGTGCTTGCAGGGCTGCTGGCCGAGGGAGAGAAGACATGAAGCGGCCACTGCTCGTCGTCCTTGTCCTGGCCGGCATCGCCCTTCTGCTCCTCGCCTGGCGGCTGCTCGCCCCGCAATTCCGCGAGGCGCCGACCTGGTCGGGCTATATCGAGGGCGAGAGCCTCTATCTCTCGGCGGCGACCTCGGGCCGCGTCACCGACCTCGCCGTCCGCCGCGGCCAGCGCGTAGCGGCGGGAACGCGGCTCTTCCTGATCGAGCCAGACCAGCAGGCCTCACAGGTCCAGCAGGCCACGGCCGAGCTCGAGGCGGCCCGCGCCCAGGCGGAAGATGCACGGCTCGGCCAGCGCCCGCCCGAAGTCGCCATCCTGGAAGCGGACCGGGATTCGGCCGAGGCGGCGGCGCGCGAGGCTAGGATCGCGCTGAACCGGGCCGAGCAGCTCGTGCGGCGCGGAATCTATGCCCGGGTCCGCCTCGACGAGGCGCGCGCCGCGTATCAGAGCGCCGCCTCGCGACTGGATGCGGCGCGGCGGCGGATCGAGGTCGCCCAGCTGGGCCAGCGCCAGGACCAGATCCGCGCCGCCGATGCCCGCGTCGCCTCCGCAGCGGCACGCGTGTCCGAGACCGGAGCGCGACTGCGCACACTCTCGCCGATCGCGCCGTCCGCCGGCAGGATCGAGGAGGTCTTCTACCAGCGCGGCGAATGGGCGGCAGCGAACCAGCCGGTGGTCGCGCTGATTCCCGACGACCGGGTGTTCGTCCGCTTCTTCGTGCCCGAGGTCGCGGTCGCCGCCTACCGCCCGGGCACGCGCATCCGCTTCCGCTGCGACGGCTGCCCCGACGGGCTGGCAGCGACGATCTCCTATGTCAGCCCGCGCCCCGAATTCACGCCGCCGATCATCTACAGCCGGGAATCGCGCGACCGCCTCGTCTTCATGGTCGAGGCGCGGCCCGACAATGGCGCCCGGCTCGTGCCCGGCCTGCCGGTCGACGTCTATCCGCTCGGGGAACGGCGATGACCGCCGCCATCGCGGTCGAGGGGCTCAACAAGTCGTTCGGCGGCCGCCGCGTCGTGCGGGATTTCTCGATCGAGGTCGGCGAGGGCCGGATCACCGGCTTTCTCGGCCCGAACGGCTCCGGCAAGACCACCACCCTGCGCATGCTCTGCGGCCTGCTCACGCCCGACAGCGGGCACGGCACCGCGCTTGGCTACGACATCCTCACGGAGAGTGACGAGATCAAGCGGCGCACCGGCTACATGACGCAGCGTTTCTCGCTCTACGAGGACCTGACCGTCGAGGAAAATCTCCAGTTCGCCGCCCGCATCCACGAACTGGACCGGCGGGCGGAGCGGGTCGAGGCGGCGCTCGAGCAGCTCGGCCTCGCCGAGCGCCGCCGCCAGCTCGCCGGCACGCTCTCGGGCGGCTGGAAGCAGCGCCTCGCCCTCGCGGTCGCGACCCTGCACGAGCCCAGCCTGCTGCTGCTCGACGAGCCGACTGCGGGCGTCGACCCGCAGGCGCGGCGCGATTTCTGGGACGAGATCCACGCGCTCGCTGCCAAGGGCCTCACCGTGCTCGTCTCGACCCATTATATGGACGAGGCCGAGCGCTGCCACGACATCGCCTATATCGCTTATGGCAAATTGCTGGCGCGGGGCACCGCCGAGGAGGTGATCGGGGCGGCGAGGCTTTCCACCTGGCGCGGCGAGGGACCGGGGATCGACCGCCTCTCTCACGACCTGCTCAAGGACCCCGCGGTGGAGATGGCGGCGCCATTCGGGCTCGCCTTGCACGTCAGCGGCAGCGACGCCGCCGCGCTCGACCGGGCGCTGGCCCCCTATCGCAGGCCCCCCTTCCGCTGGACGCCCACCGAGCCGACCCTAGAGGACGTGTTCATCCACCTGATGAGCGGCGTCGAGGACAATTTCCGGTGAAGCCGCGCAGCAGCGGCCGGGGCTTCTCCGCGGCGCGGATGACGGCCGTGCTGGTCAAGGAGTTCATCCAGCTGACCCGCGACCGGCTGACCTATGCCCTGATCCTCGCCGTGCCGGTGATCCAGATGCTGCTCTTCGGCTATGCGATCAATTCCGACCCCCGCCATTTGCCGACGGCTCTGCTCGTGCAGGAGAACAGCGTCTATGCGCGCTCGGTCGTCTCCAGCCTCGCGAACAGCTCCTATTTCGACATCGTCCGCCAGGCGCGCACGCCCCAAGAGCTCGACCAGCTGGTGCGCACCGGCGAGGTCCAGTTCGCGATCACCATCCCCGGCGACTTCACCCGCCGCGTCGTCCGCCGCGACCGCGCCCAGATCCTCGTCGAGGCGGACGCCACCGACCCCACCGCCACCGGCAGCGCCCTCGCCGCCATCTCCCGCCTGCCGCAGGAAGCGTTGTCGCACGATCTCGCCGGTGCCGTCGCCCGGCCGGCCGATCCCGCCGCGCCGTTCGAGGTCGTGGTCCACCGCCGCTACAATCCGGACAACATCACCGCCTACAATATCGTCCCCGGCCTGCTCGGCATCGTCCTCACCCTGACGCTGGTGATGATGACCGCGATCGGCATGACCCGCGAGCAGGAGCGCGGGACGATGGAGAGCCTGCTCGCGACCCCGGTCCAGCCGCTCGAGGTGATGGTCGGGAAGCTCGCACCCTTCGTCATCGTCGGGATCGTGCAGACGGCGGTGATCCTGCTGATGGCGCGACTGCTGTTCGGGGTGCCCATGGCAGGCGGCTGGCCGGGGCTCACCCTCGGCACCATCCTGTTCATCATCGGCTCGCTCGGGCTCGGCTTCCTGATCTCGACATTGACCCGCACCCAGCTGCAGGCGATGCAGCTCTCGGTCTTCTACCTGCTCCCCTCGATCCTGCTCTCGGGCTTCATGTTCCCGTTCCGCGGCATGCCCGACTGGGCGCAATGGCTGGGGACGATGCTGCCGGTCACCCATTTCCTGAGGATCGTGCGCGGCGCCCTGCTCAAGGACCAGAGCTTCGCCGACATGGGGCCGAGCCTGCTCGCGCTCGGCATCTTCGTCTGCGCCGTCGCGGCGCTCGCCATGGCGCGCTACCGCACCACCCTGGACTAGACCCTGGGGACTAAGCGGGGAGCGAAGCCCCGATGATCAGCATGCCGTCCTCGCCGTCGGCGACCTGAAGCTGGCCGCCTCCCTCGCGGACGAGCTCATGGGCGAGCCAGGCGGCGGCGGCGCGCGGCGCCACCTCGTCCTCCTGCATGTCGCCGGTCAGCACCTTCTTGAGCTCGGGATCGAGGACGATGCGTGTGCCCTCGGCGCGGACGACGATATCGAGCCCGTGCTCGCTCTTCTCGGCGCCGACGTCGAGGCTGCCGCCCCTGACCAGGGCGTCGCCCGCGATCAGCACGAGGTTCAGCAGCACCTTCAGCGCCGCCTTGCTCATCGTCGGCTCGTCGACCATCCAGCCGAGCCGGATGCGGCCGTCGCCGCCGAACAGCCCCTCGATCGCCGCCCGCGCCTCGCGCGTGTCGACGACGTCGGCGAAGCCCCCGGCGGCGCCGAAGGCGAGCCGGAAGAATTTCAGCTTGTTCGCCGAGGCCCGCGCGCTCTCCGCCAGCAGATCGAGACAGCGCGCCCGCATCTCCGGATCATGCTCGTCGGCCAGCAATTCGATGCCGTTGTTGAGCGCGCCGACGGGGGAAAGGAGGTCGTGGCAGAGCCGGGAGCAAAGCAGGCTGGCGAATTCGTGCGATTTCATGCGCGGCTGAGCCCCATGGCCGTGGTTTGACCCCTATTGGACTCTCGGATTCCGGGATGCAAGGGCGCACGGACCGGCGCGGACAATCGTTTCGCCCTTGAATTCTGCGTCTTAGTCCCCATCTCCAGATTCCAGTGTCTGGGGGACATTCCATCATCACCGCCACCATCGCCGGGGACGCCATTGGCTGGCGGCTCGACCGGGCGCTGGCGGCAGCTTTGCCGACCCTCTCTCGGGAGCGGCTGAAGGCGTTGATCTCCTCGGGCGGCGTGGCCGGTCCTGCGGGGCTGGTGCGCGATCCCGCGGTGAAGGCGCTGGCGGGCGATTACCGGGTCACAGTGCCGGATCCCAAGCCGGCGCATAATGAAGCGCAGGACATCGACCTCGTCATCGTCCATGAGGACGAGCATCTGCTGGTCGTCGACAAGCCGGCGGGGATGGTCGTCCATCCGGCCGCGGGCAATCCGGACCGCACGCTCGTCAATGCGTTGCTCCACCATTGCGCCGGGCGGCTCAGCGGGATCGGCGGGGTGGCGCGGCCGGGGATCGTCCACCGGATCGACAAGGACACGTCCGGGCTGCTCGTGGTCGCCAAGACCGACGTCGCCCATGAGGGGCTCGCGTCGCAGTTCGCTCGGCACAGCATCGAGCGCGTCTATCTCGCTCTGACGACAGGCATTCCCGTCCCGGCGGCGGGCAGAATCGACGCTCCGCTCGCCCGTTCGGCGGCGAACCGCAAGAAGATCGCGGTCGTCGGCGAAGGACGCGGCAAGCGCGCGGTCACGCATTATCGAATCGTCGAGCCCCTCAGGAGCGCGGCTTTGGTCGAATGCCGGCTCGAAACGGGACGGACCCATCAGGTCCGCGTCCACCTGGCCTCGATCGGCCATCCGCTGCTCGGCGATCCGGTCTATGGCCGCTCGCGAAACGAACATCGTGAGCTGTTGAAAAGACTGAATTTTCACCGACAGGCCCTGCACGCCGCCGAACTCGGCTTCGTGCATCCCGTCAGCAAGGCCAAGTTATCCTTCAAAAGCGCGATGCCGTCCGATATTCAGGAACTGTTCGAGGCGCTTCGTGTATAGCAAGCAAGTGCCGGGCAAGGGGACGTGCGAGCCCCCCAGTTGGCGCCCATGGAGTAGTTGACCAAAATGGCAGGTAGAAACGTTCCGGCGACGATCCCCGCGGCCGGCGGCGAGGCTGGCCTCAACCGCTATCTCGCGGAGATCAAGAAGTTCCCGATCCTCTCGCCGGAAGAGGAATATATGCTGGCGAAGCGCTGGACCGAGCATCAGGACACCGATGCGGCGGCCCGGCTGGTCAACTCGCACCTCAGGCTCGTGGCGAAGATCGCCATGGGCTATCGCGGCTATGGCCTGCCCACCTCGGAGCTGATCTCGGAGGGCAATATCGGCCTGATGCAGGGCGTGAAGAAGTTCGAGCCGGAAAGGGGCTTCCGCCTCGCCACCTATGCGATGTGGTGGATCCGCGCCTCGATCCAGGAATATATCCTGCGCAGCTGGAGCCTCGTGAAGATGGGCACCACCGCGGCGCAGAAGAAGCTCTTCTTCAACCTCCGCCGGATGAAGAACAAGATCGACGCCTTCGAGGACGGCGACCTCAAGCCCGAGGACGTCACCAAGATCGCCACCGATCTCGGCGTCACCGAGGACGACGTGATCTCGATGAACCGCCGCATGGCGATGGGCGGGGACACCTCGCTCAACGTGCCGCTGCGCGACGATTCGGAAGGCAGCTGGCAGGACTTCCTGGTCGATGACGAGCCGCTCCAGGACGAGCGCGTCGCCGAGGCCGAGGAGAGCCGCATCCGCCACGACCTGCTGATCGAGGCCCTCGGCGCGCTCAACGAAAGGGAACGCCACATCCTGACGGAGCGGCGCCTGACCGACGAGCCGAAGACGCTGGAGGAATTGAGCCAGGTCTATGACGTCAGCCGCGAGCGCATCCGCCAGATCGAGGTCAGGGCCTTCGAGAAATTGCAGAAGGCGCTCATGAGCCTCGCCGGCGAGCGGAGGCTGCTGACCGCCGCTTAAGTTTCTTCGCCCCCGAGATTTTCCGTCACCCCAGCGAAGGCTGGGGTCCAGACAGAACTGCAGACGATGGCAGCTTGGATGCCAGCCTTCGCTGGCATGACGATTCAACGGGTCGTCGTGCTGTTCTCGTTAGTCCCGGGCGCCGCCGGCTGCTGCGGGCTGGGTGCCGGATCGCCCCTGCGCCTCACCCCCTGCAGCTCGCTCGGCGGCTGCGGGCGCGCGTCGGGGCGGCGGCCGAGCTGCTGCTGCGTCGAGGACCCGCCCTGCCCCGTGAGCGCCCAGCGCTGGCTCGTGCTGAGCTGCGGCTGGTTGCGCGTGCTTTCGTCGATCACCGCGGCGGCGCTTTCGCGCTGCAGCGGCTCGTAGCGGCGCAGCACCGAGCGCTGGAAGCTGTCGACGCTGGCATGGGCGGCGGCCACGTCGGCCGGGCTGCCGCCGTTCATCGCCGCCTCGGCCGCGGCGATCGCGGCCGCCTGGCGCTCGGCCGCGGCATTGGCGAGCTGCGTCTCCTGCCGGGTCGGCTGGCCGAAGCCGCCGCGCCAGGCGATGGCGGGCTCCGCCCCCGCATAGCGGTCGGTGAAGGCGCCGGGACGGCCCTGATTGCCGCGCCAGCGGTAGAAGACGTGCAGGCCGACATTGGCGTTCTTGCTGAGGCTCGAGGCCCAGTAAGGCACGACATAATTGGCGTGATAATTGAGCGCGAGGCCGACGGGCGCATAGACGTGGCCGTTCAGCGCCTCCATCGCGACGCGGCGCGCCCGTTCCCAGTAGACCGGCATCGGCGCGCGGCGGAGCGAGCCGTCGCAGGTGAAGCTGAACTGGCAGCCGGTCCGGCGCTGCGCGCCCTCGAACACGACGCCGCAGACGGTGTTCGGATAGGCCGGATGGCGGACCCGGTTCAGGATGACCTGGGCAACGGCGCGCTGGCCGTCCAGCGGCTCGGTCGCCGCCTCGTAATAGATGCCCGCGGTCAGGCAATCGAGCGAGCGCGCCCGGTCCGCCGCGCTGGCATTGGCCAGGCTGAACGGAGCCGCCGCGGGATTGGGGCCGCCCTGGACCGGGACGGAGGCGTTGATCGCCTCCGCGGTCTCGGCGGAGATCTGGCGGACCTGCGTCGCCGTCATCGATTCGGCCTTGGCCTGGAGCCGGGCCATGGGCTGGACGGCGGGGGCGGCGCCGCGCGCATTGGTGACGGCCACGCTCTGCCCGCCCTGGACGAGCGCGAAGGCGGCCGCGAACCAGAGTGCGCCGAGCAGCACGCAAATGAGGATCATTCCCCAGTTGCGCGCGGACGCAGGCGCCGGGCGTTCGCCCGCCTCCATTTCCGCCGTGATCGCCAGTCCGTTCATTTCAAACCCTATTTTTCCAATAGTGTATCATATAGACAATACACCTTGGTCGCGCAATTCGGCACTTTTGTCGCCACAAAAAGGCACTGGCATGACGTGTCGCGCGATCGGCCATTTTAGTCGCACGTGCGTCGCTGCGCCACTGCAGCGGGCCTAACGGCTGCGTCACGACAACAAGCCGTTTCACCCGCGGGCGTTCGCCCCGCCACAACAAGATGGGGCCTGTAACAATGAGATCAAGCTTGCTGACCGGCGCCGCCACCATGGCCGCCACCCTCGCCACCCTCGCCGCCACCCTGTCCTCGGGCAGCATGGCCTATGCGCAGGCACGCCGCGCGCCGGCGGCCGCGCCAGGCGGCACCGCCCAATACTGGATGTCCGCGGAAACCATCTCGGGCCTGTCCGCCCAGGCCGGGATGAGCGGTCAGGGCGGCCGTCCATCCATGCTCGGCGCGCTCAGCGGTGCGAGCATGAACCGCGGCAGCGGCCCGGGCTATGTCCACAACCTGCGCCTCGAGCTGGGCAGCCCGCGCCGCACCGCCGCGCCGCAGGCCGACCATTTCATCCCCGCCGGCCTCAACGCGGGCCCCTCGCTTCCCCTCGTCTCGCCCGAGCCGGCCCAGCCGGTCACCCGCCCCTATCAGGGTCCGGGCGGTGGCGACGGCGGCGCCAACGCCCGCCTGATCATCTATTTCGGCTGCGGCGAGCATGCTCGCGCCGGCCAGCCGATCGAGCTCGACCTCGGCCGCATGGCCCGCACCGGCCAGGTGCCGCCGGGCATGGCGCAGCTCGCCATCCAGGCGATGAACGGGCCGAATGCGTCGAACAGCGCGACGTTCGGCGAATGGCCGAACCAGCGCTCGCGCACCACCATCCCGGCCAACGGCTCGCTGGTCGGCGCGCACCGGATCGCGGGCAATTACAGCCCGGAGATCAACTTCACCCTCGCCCAGGGTCAGGATTTCCTGGTGCCGATCCGGATCACGCAGAACAACCGCGCCGCTTCCGGCGCCGTGCCCGTGGCCTGGCAGAGCGTGCCGAACGCGACCGGCTATTTCCTGATGGCGGTCGGCTCGCGCGGCGACAACACGATCGTGATGTGGTCGTCGAGCGAGATCCAGTTCAACCAGATGGGCGCCTTCGACTATCTCTCGCCGGCCGAGGTCGCGCGGCTGATCCAGCAGCGCGTCGTGCTGCAGCCGACGACGACCCAGTGCACGGTGCCCGCGGAGTTCAACCAGGGCCTGCAGGGCGCCTCGCTGATGATGACCGCGTTCGGGCCCGAAGCGAACTTCGCGACGCCGCGCCCGGCGGGCGCGCCGCGCAGCTGGCGGCCGGACTGGACGGTGAAGCTGCGCACTCGCTCGCAATATGCCGGCCTGCTCGGCCAGGACGTCGAGGCGATGATGCGGGGCGACCGCACCACCAGCCGCGATTCCTCCTCCGGCCAGCAGCCGGAGCGGCGGCGGCGGCGCGGCGGCCTGGGCGGCATCGTCGGCGGAATTCTCGGGCAGTAGCGTATCCCCGAATGCCGGGCTGTAGCGTTTTCCCGGCGAAAGTTTGTAAGAGGGGGGATGGCCGAGCTCATCCCCCCTCCCCCCTCCGCCCTCGCCGGCACGCACTGCACTGCCGACCAATATGATGCCCTCTACCGCCAGTCGCTCACCGATCCGGACGGCTTCTGGGGCAGGCAGGCGGAGCGGCTCGACTGGGTCTCTGCGCCCACGAAAATCTCGAACTGGTCCTACGATCCGGTCGAGATCAGATGGTATGAGGACGGCATCCTCAACCTCTGCCACAATGCGGTCGACCGGCATTTGGCCGAGCGCTCCCAGCAGAATGCGATCATCTGGGAGGGCGACGAGCCCGGCGTTTCCCGCACGATCAGCTATGGCGACTTGCACGCCGAGGTGGTGCGGATGGCGAACTGCCTGAAGGCCCTCGGCGCGCAGAAGGGCGACCGCGTCACCCTCTATCTGCCGATGATCCCCGAGGCGGCGGTGGCGATGCTCGCCTGCGCCCGGATCGGCGCCGTCCACAGCGTGGTCTTCGGCGGCTTCTCCCCCGAGGCGCTGCACGGCCGGCTCGAGGACGCGGCCAGCCGCCTTGTGATCACCGCCGACGGCGGCAAGCGCGGCGGCAAGTTGATCCCGCTCAAGGCCAATGTCGACGAGGCGATCGCGCGCGGCGCCGCGGTCGACGCGGTGCTCGTCATCCGCCATCTCGGCAACGAGATCGGCTTCGTCGAGAGCCGCGACCATTGGTACGATGCGCTCGGCGCGACGGTTCCGGATACCTGCCCCTGCGAGCCGATGGGCGCGGAAGACCCGCTTTTCATCCTCTACACGTCGGGCTCGACCGGGAAGCCCAAGGGCGTGCTGCACACGACCGGCGGCTATTCGGTCTGGGTGGCGACCACCTTCCACTATGTGTTCGACTACCGGCCCGGCGAGATTTTCTGGTGCAGCGCCGACGTGGGCTGGGTCACCGGCCATAGCTATGTCGTCTACGGGCCGCTGTTGAACGGGGCCACGACCCTGATGTTCGAGGGCGTACCGAACTATCCGGACTTCTCCCGCTTCTGGCAGGTGGTGGAGCGCCACAAGGTCAACATCTTCTACACCGCCCCGACCGCGATCCGCGCGCTGATGCGCGAGGGCGAGGCGCCGGTCAGGAAGCATGACCGCTCCTCGCTTCGCCTGCTCGGCAGCGTCGGCGAGCCGATCAATCCCGAAGCCTGGCTCTGGTACTGGCGCACGGTCGGCGATGAAAAATGCGCGGTCGTCGACACCTGGTGGCAGACCGAGACGGGCGGGACCATGATCACCACCTTGCCAGGCGCGCACGCGATGAAGCCGGGCTCGGCCGGCCGGCCCTTTTTCGGGGTGCGGCCGGAGCTGGTCGACGCCGACGGCACGGTGCTGGAGGGCGCGACCTCGGGCAATCTCTGCATCGCCGGCTCATGGCCCGGCCAGATGCGCACCGTCTATGGGGACCATGAGCGCTTCGTGCAGACCTATTTCAGCACCTGGCGCGGCAAATATTTCACCGGCGACGGCTGCCGGCGCGACGAGGACGGCTATTACTGGATCACCGGCCGGGTCGACGACGTGCTCAACGTCTCCGGCCACCGGCTCGGCACGGCCGAGGTGGAAAGCGCCCTCGTCTCCCACCCGCTCGTCGCCGAGGCGGCGGTGGTCGGCTACCCGCACGAGATCAAGGGCCAGGGCATCTATTGCTACGTCACCCTGATCGTCGGCGCGGAGCCGAACGACGCGCTTGCCGCCGAGCTCAGGGCGCACGTCCGCAAGGAGATCGGCCCGATCGCGACCCCGGACCTGATCCACTTCACGCCCGGCCTGCCCAAAACCCGCTCGGGCAAGATCATGCGGCGGATCCTTCGGAAGATCGCCGAGAACGATTATGGCGCGCTCGGCGACACCTCGACCCTCGCCGAGCCGCAACTGGTCGACGAGCTGATCGCGGGGCGACAGAACCTCTAAGTGGTCTGCTGCTGCGCCGTTGGCTGCGACGGCGCCGTGTAACCGGCTTCCTCGATCTCGACCATCAGCTGGTCGTAGGAGGCAGCATCCGCAGAGGCCTGGAACTCCTTCGTATGCTTCCAGAGCTGCAGGTTCATCATCATGAACAGGTCGGCGACCAGCACCGTGGTGAATAACGAGCGGACGATATACTCGATCGGGAACTGGAACAGATTCGGATCCCAGGGCCGGATCGCCGAGGTCTGCGGATCGGTGCCGATCAGCGCGCGTCCGAAAGGCTCGGCCATGAAGGCATAGACGACAAGGAGCGCCACGCCGATGCCGCCAACCAGCAGCACGAGATTCTGCACCGAGCCAATCTTCGCGATTTCTTCCTCGGTTCTCAACGGGCGGGTGAAGCTGCGCGCGTTGAGCATGTAGAACATCGGTGCCCCGACAAGGGCGAGCACGCCCAGGATCAGCAGGACGTCGCCTATGACTTGGTTGATCGTCGTGAAGATGACCAGAAACAGGAAGACGTAGAGCGGCGTCGCTGCGATCAGGAACAGGCCGGGCAGGATTGCCTCCGGAATCAGGGCCTTGATGCGCAAACAGGCACGCAGCACGCCGGGGATGAGCGAGAGGACAGCGGGCATCAGGGTCACATAGGCCACCGCCGCGCCCGCCAGACTCGCCACGATATTCATCTGGGCAAGCTGGTTCCCGCTGAGGCTGCTCGTATCCACTCGCCAGCCGAACGGAATGAGGGCCAGGAGCAAGGGCGCAAGGAAGGCGATCAGCCAGCCGCGCATGAGAACGCTTCGCGACCGCCGATGCTGGTCCCAGCATTTCGCTGCGAGCCAGGCGGTGAGGGCGATAATGTACAGCGGCATCAGCTCGGCAATCGCGATCAGGATGCCAGTGCCCGAAATACCCTCAAACCCTTGGGTGACCATGCCGATCGTCTTGAGAAGTGCAGCGATGATCGCCGGAATCACGACGACGAAGAGCACGCTCCGCCGCCAGACCAGATAGCGGCGCGCATCGGCCTCATCGACCCCGTTGGCGATCAACACCCCTTCTTCATCCGCCTCGACCGGAAGGGACCGCAGGTTCCAGTTGAACGCCCGCTTGATATGAAGGCCCGCCTTGTTGCCCTGCGTCGCCGCGGCGTAAGCCGGTGCCGCATAGACCTGGGCTTCGGCCACAGGCGCCGGAGGGACCGGCGCTGGTTGCACGGGAGCCACGGGCGCGGCGGCTGGCTCGACCGGCACCGGTGCCGGAGCGAGCGGGGCAGGAATGGGCGCCGCAGGTACCGGCGCCGGCGCAGCCACGCCGAAGGCCGGCAGCTGATTCGCATTGAGCCGCACCGTCGCGCCATGGTGCCAGACGCCGTCGCCGGGCAGGATCCGGCCCTCGGCGATATAGGCGGCGAGCTGGGCGAGCGTGTAGGGGCCATATTGGTCCGATCCCGTCCGCGTCATCAGCCAGGCGGCGTCGCCCGGGGGCGGCAGCGCCATGCTGCAGGTGGCGCAGGAGACGGAGGACGCGTCCTCCGCGGCGGGCGTGCCCGCCCGGCAGGCGAGGCATGGGACGATGACGGTGGCCATGGCGTTTTGTCGGCGACCGTTCCGGCGGCGTCAAGACGCGACGACTTAATCTCGCGCAGGCATTTCCCGTTTCGCCACAGCCCCTTCCCTGCCCGTGCACGCTCGGATAGAGCCGCGCGATGACCCCGCAAGTCAGGCGTTCTCGATGAGGATCGTCGCCGGCGACATTGGCGGCACCCATGCCCGCTTCGCGCTCGCCGGGCTTGCGCCCGGCCGCCCTCCGCGGCTCGGCGAGATGCGCAAATACCGGACGCGCGACAGTGCCGGCCTCGCCGAGACCTGGGCCCGCTTCGCCCAGGATTGCGGCGGCAGCCTACCGGACGCGGCGTCGCTGGCGGTGGCGGCGCCGATCGAGGGCGACACGCTGACCTTCATGAATTCGCCGTGGCGGCTCGACCGGTTCGGCCTGAAGGCCGAGCTCGGCCTCGACAAGCTTCTTCTTCTGAACGACTTCGGCGCCGTTGCTCATACCATTTCGATGACGCCGGGCGAAGAATTCACGGCTATTTGCGGCCCCGGCGACCTGCCGGAGCAGGGCATTGCCAGCGTGATCGGGCCCGGCACCGGGCTCGGCGTCTCGCTGCTCGACCGCAGGTCCGGAGTCTCCGTGATCGAGACGGAGGCAGCCCATATCGGCTTCTGCCCGCTCGACCCCGAGGAAGAGGAGCTGGCCGATTTCCTGATCGCCCGCTACGGGCGCGCCTCGGTTGAGCGGGTGGTGTCCGGGCCCGGCCTGATCGACATCTACCAATTCCTCGGCGGCGGCGGGGCGCCCGATCCGAACCAGGCCGGCCTGCTCTGGGATGCCGCCATTGCCGGCAGCGACCCGCTCGCCGGGCGCGCACTCTCCATCCTCGTCCGCGCCTTCGGAGCAGCGGCCGGCGACATTGCCCTCGCCCATGGCGCGATGGGCGTCGCGCTCACCGGCGGCCTCGCCAACCGGATCGCGCACCTGCTGAAGAGCCCGCCTTTCGAGGCGCGCTTCACCGCCAAGGGCCGCTACCGCGAGCGCATGCAGCGCACGCCGGTCCGGCTGCTGACCTTCGCCGAGCCGGGTCTGCTCGGCGCCGCGGTCGCCTTCCAGCGCGAATTCGGCGCCTAGGGCCGCCTAGCGCGGCGCCATCCGGATCGCGCCGTCGAGCCGCACATATTCGCCGTTCAGATAGACACTCTCGGCCATGAACACGGCGAGCCGGCCATATTCCGCCGCCTGGCCGAGCCTTTTCGGGAAGGGCACCTGCGCGGCGAGCGCGTCCTTCACGTTTTGCGGCATCATCGCCACCATCGGCGTCTCGAACACGCCCGGGAGGATGGTGTTGACCCTGATCCCCTCGCCCATCAGGTCGCGCGCGATCGGCAGCGCCATGCCGAGAACGCCGGCCTTGGAGGCGGTATAGGCGGCCTGGCCGATCTGCCCGTCCTGCGCGGCGACCGAGGCGGTGTTGATGATCAGGCCCTTCTCGCCGTCGGCCATCGGTTCGGCATCGGCCATGCCGGCGGCCGAGGCGGCGAGCACGCGGAAGCTGCCGATCAGGTTGATCTGGATGGCGAGCTCGAACTGGTGGATCGGATAGCGCTTCACCGCGCCCGTCTCCTTGTCGCGGCCGACCGTCTTCATCGCATTGGCGACGCCCGCGCAATTGACGCAGATCCGCTCCTGGCCATGCGCCGCGCGCGCCCTGGCGAAGCCCGCGTCGACGCTCTCGTCGGAGGTCACGTCGACATGGCAGAAGATTCCGCCGATCTCCGCGGCGACCTTCTCGCCCTTCTCCGCATCGCGGTCGAAGATCGCGACCTTCACGCCCTTTTCGGCGAACGCCCGCGCCGTCGCCTCGCCGAGGCCGGAGGCGCCGCCGGTGACCACCGCGGCGATATTGCTGTCGAGTTTCATCTCTTGCTCCCTGAATGCGTCGCCGCGCTCCTGGACGAAGCGCCGCCCGGGAGCAAGCTGTGCGGTCGCCTCAGCCGCCGATCCGCATCCGCACCAGCTCCTCGGGCGAGCGGCGGCCGGGGCCGTTGGCCCGGCGGATGAAATCGGGGGTCACCCCGTGGATGCGCATCCGCACGATCTCCTCTGCGGCGATGTCCGCATAGCCGAGCCGGTGGAGCTCGCTCACATAGGCTTCATCGACGCCATGGTCGCGCATCCGCACGATCTCGTCGGTGCCGAAGCGATAGCCCGCGCTGCGCAGGGCCACGACGAAATCCGGCCGGACGCCATGGTCGCGCATCCGCGTCAGCTCGACCGTCGGAATGTCGCGAATGCCGGCCTGGGCCAGGGCGCGGATATAATCGGGCGTGACGCCGTGGTCGCGCAGCCGGATCATCTCCTCGGTGGAGAGCCGGCGATAGCCGAGCTGCCTGAGCTCGCCGACATAGTCCGCCGAAACGCCATGATCGCGCAGGCGGACGATTTCCTCGGCCGGGATGTCGCGGACGTCGTGACGGGCCAGCCCTTCGATATAGTCGGGTGTGACGCCGTGATCGCGCATGCGGATGAGCGCGGCGAGCCGGCCCACCCGGTAATTATGGCCGCCCATGTCGCGCAGATAGGCGAGCGTGACGCCATGATTGCCGGCCTGCGCCAGGTCCGTGGCAGTGGGCGTGTCGTAGCGCTGGCGCTGCAGCTCATCGAGGTAGGCATAACCGATATTGTTCAGGGTCATCGAGAATTGCTCGTCGACACTCGGCCGGCCGATGCCGCGCTCCGCAAGGGTCGCGGCGAAGCGCTCGTCGGCGAGGAAGCTGCATTCGCCGGTCCCCCGGCCGCGCCAGGCGGTGCCTTGGCAGGCGAGCGTGCCGGCGTCCCGGGCGACCCGGAAGCGGACCGGGCCGCTCTCGCCATCGAGCCGGTCGACGCCCAGGCCCTCGAGCATGGCAAGGTCGACCGTGCTGCTGCTGCGCCAATGGCTGTTGGCCGAACGGCGGCTGATCTCGAACTGGACCCGGCCGGGCGTGCCGCTCGGCGCGATCGTCCAGCTGAGCGTTTCCGCGGACCTGACAGCGGTGTCCGCGGGCTGGGCCGGACCGGCAGCCGGCACGAGGAGCAGGAGGGCGATGGCGAGGCTCGAGCGCATGATTGAATCTCCCCTGAGTCGGCGTTGGCCATGCAAGGAGCGCGCCAGGGAAGCGCCTCTCTTGGGGGAGCCGGTGGAGCCTCCGCGGCGTTCGCGAGCGGACAGCGCAGGCGTCCGGTTTCGGACATTATCGGCGCTCTAGGACTCCGGAGCGAAAACGCCTATGCCCTTGGCCATGCGGGAGAAGACCGAGCAGTTCGACTTCTACATGATCAAGCCGTCGCATTATGACGATGACGGCTACCCGATCGTCTGGTGGCGGACGATCCTGCCCTCCAACTCGCTGGCGGCGCTGAACGGCCTCGCCCGCGACGCCGACCGGCGGCGGGTGCTCGGGTCCGACGTCACCTTCAACCTGGTGCCGATTGACGAGTGCAACCAACATGTCGTGCCGGCGAAGATCGTGCGCGAGATCCGCAGGCGCGGGTCGAAGGCGCTGATCGGGCTGGTCGGCGTCCAGTCCAACCAGTTCCACCACGCGCTCGACCTCGCGCGCGAGTTCCGCGCGGCCGGCCTGCCGGTGGTGATCGGCGGCTTTCACGTCTCGGGCTGCCTCTCCATGCTGAAGGAGATCCCGCCGGAGATGCAGGAGGCGCTCGACCTCGGCTGCTCGCTCTTCGCCGGCGAGGCCGAGGAGGGCCGGCTCGACCAGGTGTTCCTGGATGCGTGGCACGGCGAGCTGAAGCCGATCTACAATTACCTCAAGGACCTGCCGAACATCGCCAACGTCCCGGTCCCATGGATGCCGAAGGAATCGCTGGAGCGGAATTCGGGGCAATGGTCGAGCTTCGATCTCGGCCGCGGCTGCCCGTTTCAGTGCAGCTTCTGCACGATCATCAACGTCCAGGGCCGCAAGAGCCGCTTTCGCACCGCCGACGATCTTGAGGGGATCATCCGCGAGAATCTGGCGCAGGGCATCAAGGCCTTCTTCATCACCGACGACAATCTGGCGCGGAACAAGGATTGGGAGAGTTTCTTCGACCGGCTGATCAAGCTGAACGAGGAGGAAGGGCTGAAGGCCAATCTCACCATCCAGGTCGACACGCTCTGCCACCGCATCCCGAACTTCATCGACAAGGCGAAGCGCGCCGGGGTGATGCGCGCCTTCGTCGGCCTGGAGAATATCAACCCGGACAATCTGCTCGCCGCGAACAAGCGGCAGAACAAGATCACCGAATATCGCCACCTCTTCCAGCAATGGCACGAGCGCGGCGTGTTCACCGTCGCGGGCTACATCCTCGGCTTCCCCGGCGACACCAGGGAGTCGATCCTGCGCGACATCGAGATCATCAAGCGCGAGCTGCCGATCGACATCCTCGAATTCTTCTTCCTGACCCCGCTGCCGGGCTCCGAGGACCATCTGAAGCTGCACCGGGCGGGCGCCTGGATGGATCCCGACCTCAACAAATATGATCTCCACCACCGCGTCTCGCATCACGACACCATGAGCGACGCGGAATGGGAGGAGGCCTATCGCGCCGCCTGGGACGCCTATTTCACCTGGGAGCATATGGAGACGGTGACCCGGCGCCATGCCCGGCTGAAGGGCGGGCGGCCGAAGAAGGCGCTCCAGTACATGGTCGAGTTCAAGTTGCTCTACGACAATGAGGGCGTGCACACGCTCGAGGGCGGCGTGATCCGCCGCAAGCGCCGCAAGTCCCGCCGCCCGACCATGAAGCGCGAGCCGGCTTTGCTCTTCTACCCCAAATTCGCCGTCGAGAGCGCGCGCAAGGCCTGGAGCTACTGGCGCGGCTTCCGCAAGGCGAAGGCGCTGCTGCAGACGATCGTCAACGATCCCGCCCGCTGGGACTATGACGACCTCGCCACCCGCCCGCTCTGCCACAACGAGCTCGAGGCGCTCGACCTGTTCCACGAGACCCGCGGCGGCGAGGCAGCGGTCGCGAAGCAGCAGCGGCAGGAGGCATTGCTCGAACAGGTGAAGGCGAGCCACGCGGCCGCCTGACTGGAACCGCAGCGCTCAACACGCTATGGCCCATGCGAGCGAGCGAGGCACCCAATGGCAGGCAATCCCTTCACCAGTCACCCCAAGGAAGTCGGCGAAACCTATGGCCAGCATTTCGGCCATGCCGCCTGGTTCGGGGTGCGCATGATCGGCGGCGGCCTGGCCTGCCTGGTTCATGCCGTGTTTCCGTTTCTGTGCGTCAAGACGGGCAGCCAGACGATGAACCGGCTGCATGCGAAGCTGCACGGCCGCGCCGAAAAGGCGAATTGGGAGCGCCACCCGATGATCTGATCCGCGCGCGGCGCGGGCCTAGAAGCGCAAGGACAGCCCGACGGCGGCGATGCCCCGGTGGCGGCGGCCGATGTCGGCCGTGCGCGAGATGGGCTCGGTATGGGTGCGTGGCCGCGCGGGCTCCGGCACGGAGAAGCGGCCGACACCGAAATGCATGTTGCCGGCCAGCGGCAGCCCGAGCCGGCCTTCCTGCATCGGTCCCGGCGGCGCGCGCCAGATGCGCGCGGGCGGAGCCTCGGCGCGGTGCTGGCTGTCGGCCTGCCGCGGTGCCGGCTGCGCCACGGCGGCTGTCGCCGTGAGCATCAGCAGGACCGGACCGGAGCACCAGCAGCGCATCGTCTGAACCCTTGGGCGTCTCGCCTCGTCGATTGGTGCGCAGTCAAGCGCCGCCCGAAATTACGGGTTCCAATCGTTACCGACCCGATCCGCCGATGGTCGGTGAACCGACCCGGGGCCGCGACGGCTAGAGCTTCAGCTTCCGCCGGTCGGCGAGCACCGCCCGCGCCGCATTGTGGCCCGGCGCGCCGGTGACGCCGCCGCCGGGATGGGCGCCGGCGCCGCAGAGGTAGAGCCCCTTGAGCGGCATGCGGTAATCGGCATTGCCGAGCATCGGCCGGTTCGAGAAGAGCTGGTCCAGTCCCATCTTGCCATGGAAGATGTCGCCGCCGATCAGGCCGAAACGGCGCTCCAGGTCCAGCGGCGAGAGCGCCAGCCGGCCGATGACGAGCTGCCTGAAGCCCGGCGCGTAGCGGTCGACATGGGCGATGATATGGTCAGCCGCCTCGTCCCGGCGCGCGTCCCAGCCGCCTTCCACCTGATAGGGGAAATGCTGGCAGAACAGGCTGGCGACATGTTGGCCCTCCGGAGCGAGGCTGTCGTCCAGGGTCGAGGGGATCAGCATCTCGACCACCGGCTCGCGCGACCAGCCCTCGCTGCGCGCGGTCAGGAAGGCGCGGTCCATATAGGAGAGCGAGGGCGCGATGATGATGCCGGCCGTCATATGGTCGCCCTGCCCCGGAAGGCTGGTGAAGCTCGGCAGGCCCGACAAAGCGACGTTCATCCGGAAAGTGGCGGATTCGCTCGCCCAGTGGGTCATGCGCCGCGTCGTCTCCGGCGAGACCGCGCCCTCGGGAAGCAGCTCGGTGAACAGCCTTTTCGGATGGACGCCCGAGACGACGGCCTTGGCGCGCCAGGTCTTGCCGCCTGCCACGACGCCGACGGCCCGGTCGCCCTCGACGATGACCTCCTCGACCGGCGCCTCGAGGACGATCTCGACGCCCTCCTCGCGCGCGGCCTTGGCCATCGCCTGGGTGATCGCGCCCATGCCGCCGACCGCATGGCCCCAGGCGCCCTCCACGCCCGCGGCCTCGCCGAAGACATGGTGGAGCAGCACATAGGCCGAGCCCGGCGCATAGGGGCTGGCATAATGGCCGACGACGGCGTCGAAGCCGAACAGCGCCTGGACGAGTTCGTGGCTGAAATAGCGGGTGAGAATGTCCGCTGCCGACTTGGTGAAGAAATCGACCAGATGGCGCTGCTGCTCCAGCCCCAGCCGGCCCACGCCGCCGCCGAGCTTGAGGAGGGCGAACAGGTCGCCGAGCCCGCCGCCGGCATTGGGCGGAGCGCGCAGCAGCCACTGGCGCAGCACGCCGACGACACCGTCAAGCGCGGCGGAATAGGCGTCGTAATTCTCGACGTCCTGCGGCGAATGGCGCGCAATCTCGCGCCGGGTCAGCCCGTCCCGCCCGAACAGCAGATAGTCCGCGCCCTCGGTCGGCAGGAAATTGTCGATTCTACGGAGCATAACCCTGAGGCCATGCTCGTAGAGCCGCATGTCGCGGATGATCCGGGGGTTGAGCAGGCTGACCGTGTAGCTCGCCGTCGAGTTGCGGAAGCCTGGATGGAATTCCTCCGTCACCGCCGCCCCGCCGACGACGAGTCGCGTCTCCAGCATCGTCACCTTCAGCCCGCGCTGCGCGAGGTAGAAGGCGCAGGTCAGGGCATTGTGCCCCGCCCCGATGATCAGGATGTCGCTCGTCCGCGTCTCGGTCATTACGGGCCTATCGCCGGTCGCGTGCTTGACTTCAAGGCCGTGCCCCTCTTGGAGGGCCGCGCCGATGATCGCCCTCGCCCTCCTCGCCCTCGCATTGGCCATGGACGCCTTCGCCGCTGCGCTTGCGCAGGGGGCGGCGGGCGCCGGGCGCGGGGCGGCGCTCCGGATCGGGGCGGCCTTCGGCTTCGCGCAGGGCGTCATGCCCCTGCTCGGCTGGGGGCTGGGGCTCGCTTTCGCCAGGGTATTGCAGGCGGTCGATCACTGGCTCGCCCTCATCCTGCTCTCCGCGCTCGGCCTGAAGATGCTGCGCGAGGCCTTTGGCGACGGCGAGGGCGCGCCGAGGCAGCTGTTCGGCTGGGCCCTGTTCACCTGCGCGATCGCGACCAGCATCGACGCGGCGGCAGCGGGGCTCACTTTGCCGGCGCTCGGCGTGCCGATCCTGCTCGCCGTCGCCGCGATCGGCGCGACCACGGCGATCCTCTCCTGGGGCGGGGTGCTCGCCGGCCGGGCGGCGGGGGCGCGGCTCGGCCGCTATGCCGGGGTCGCGGGCGGGCTGATCCTGATCGGCATCGGCGTGAAGATCTTCGTCGAGCACCAGTTCCTGGGAGGCTAGTCCTCGAGCGGCACTGCCAGGGTCGCCTTCACCCGGCTCTTCACGAACGTGGTCTCGAAGCGGCGGACGCCGGGCTGCTCGAGCAGCCGGGAGGCGAGCGCGTTATAGGCGTCCATGTCGGGCGCTACGACCAGGATCAGGATGTCGAAGGCGCCGGCGAGGTTGAGCACCAGCTGGACGTTCGGGCTGGCCGCGAGCCGCCGCCGGACCGCGTCCACCTCGTGCGGGGCGTGGCGCTCGAGCTGGATGTTGACCACCGCCTGCAGCGGATGGCCGGCCGCTTCCTCCGAGATCAAGGAGACGTCGGCGATGACGGCGCCGTTGCTCCTGAGCCGCCTGAGGCGCCGCGCGATCGCCGAGGGCGAGCGCCCGACCTGCTCGGCGAGCCGGTCGGCGGTCTGCAGATTGTCGCGCTGCAGGCAGGCGAGCAACTGCCTGTCCAGTCGGTCCAGCTTTGCCCGCATCCGCACCCTACCCCTGCAAACTTGCCAGAATCTGGCAAGACATTGCCCGTCTTTGCCCGAAATCGCCGGATGACCCAAGCCATAAGGCGGCTGGGGATTGTAAGCGTGGGAGCATCGACTATGCGGCGTTCGTCCGTCCTGGCCTTCTCGGCCGCCATTATCCTGTCAGCAGCCCTAGGGGCGGCCCAGCAGCCCGTCCGGGTCCCCGCGGGCGCCGCATCCGCCGCCGAGGCGCCGCTGCCGCCGCTCGACAGCCGCGCCGTCGTCGCCGACGTCCGCCGCGTCATCGCCGAGCGCTACGTGCTGCCCGAGCGGCGCCCGGCCCTCGACACGATCCTCGCGCGGGGCCTCGCCTCCGGTCGCTACAACGTCACCGATCCGGCCGAGCTGGCCCAGCGGATCAATGCCGACCTGGAGACGGCCGGCCGCGACCGCCACCTCAATTTCAGTCTCAACCCCCGCCAGGCCGCGATGCTCGCCGCCGGCCGCGCGCCCCAGCCGGACAATAGTGGCTATGAACGCCAGGTCCGCGCCGCCAATCACGGCGTCTCGGAGCTCCGCGTCCTGCCCGGCAACGTCCGCTACATGGCCTATGACGGCTTCATGTGGATCGGCGACGAGAGCGCCGCCGCGCTCGAGACGGCGATGCGCTTCCTCTCCGGTGGCGATGCGGTGATCATCGATCTCAGGCGCAATGGCGGCGGCAGCCCGCAGGCGGTGCAATATATCGTCAGCCATTTCCTGCCCGCCGGCCGGCCGCTCGTCACCTTCCACATGAACGGCAGCGCCTCGCCCGACCGCCTGGAGACGCTGGCGGAGCTTCCCGCCGGGCGCATGGTCGGCAAGCCGCTCTACGTGCTGATCAGCGGCGGCACCGCCTCCGCCGCGGAAGAATTTACCGGTCATGTCGGCGGCTACCGGCTCGGCGAGTTGATCGGCGAGAATACGGCGGGCGCGGGCTTCCGCAACGATCTCGTGCCGATCCAGGGCCGCTTCGTGCTCAGCGTCTCGGTCGGCCGCGCCGTGCTCGCTTCGACCGGCAGGGACTGGGAGGCAGTAGGACTGGCACCGACCGTGCCGGCCACACTCGCTGCAGCGCTCGATACGGCTCATGCGCTCGCGCTGCGGCGCCTTGCCGAAGCCGCGCCGGCGCCTGACCGGCCCCGGCTTGCCGCCCTGGTCGAGGCGATCACCGCCCGCGGTGAACGTCGAACGCCGGCCTTGCCGCTTGCCGCTTATGCCGGAAGCTATGGCGAGCAGCGCGTCGTCCTCGACGGCGACCGGCTTTACGTGCAGCGTGGACAACGCATGCGCGTGGCGCTGATCCCGTTGGGCGGCAACACGTTCGCTTTCGACAACAATCCTGGCATGCGGGCCGAAGCGGAGATCGAGGGCGACCGCGTGGTCGCTTTCGCGGTGGGCCCGGCCGGACAACCGCCGCAGGGTCGTTTCGCCCGCAACCCCTGAGACGGCCCGCGCCGATTTAACCCATTGCGGCACCGGGGAAACCGTATAAGCAGAGCGCTCCAAGAGTGGGGAGCAACCAAGTTATGAAGAAGCTGATGATGGCCGGCGCGCTGCTGGCCGCCGCCTTTACCGCGACGGCCGCCTGGGCAGCCGCCCAGGATTTCACGCTGAAGAACCGCACCGGCCACGTGATCGTGACCCTGAACGTCTCGCCGTCCAACTCCAACAACTGGGGCCCGGATATTCTCGGCCAGGAAGTGCTCGGCGACGGCGAGGATGCCGATGTGAGCTTCGACCGCGACGAGGATCAGTGCATGTGGGACATCCGCGTCACCTATGACGATGGCGACGTGAACGACGAACGCGGCATCAACCTCTGCGAGACCACGGAGGTTACCTTCACCGCCTGACGGGCTGAAGACGGCTTGAAGGGCCCTGCCGGCGACGGCGGGGCCCTTTTTCGTGTCAGCGCATCAGCACCAGCTCTTCCGACATGGTCGGGTGCAGGGCGACCGTCTCGTCGAACTGGCTCTTGGTCAGCCCGGCCTTGACCGCGATCGCGGCCACCTGGAGGATTTCCGGCGCGTCGGGGCCGATCATGTGGATGCCGACCACCTTCTCCGTCTCCTCGTCCACGATCAATTTGTAGAGCGAGCGCTCGTTGCGGCCGGCCAGCACGTTCTTCATCGGCCGGAAATCCGAGACATAGGTCTTGTAGGTGCCGAGCTTGTCGCGCGCCTGCCCTTCGCTGAGCCCGACGGAGGCGATGGGCGGATGGCTGAACACGGCCGAGGGGATGTTGGTATAATCCACCCGTGTCGGCTTGTTGCCGTACATCGTGTCGGCGAAAGCCTGGCCCTCGCGGATCGCGACCGGCGTGAGCTGCACCCGGTCGGTGACGTCGCCGATCGCATAGATGCTCGGCACGGAGGACTGGTTGTCGTCGTCGACCAGGATCGCGCGGTTCTTGCCGAGCTTCACGCCGACCTTTTCGAGCCCCAGCCCTTCCGTATTCGGCGATCGGCCGACCGCCCAGAGCAGGAGGTCAGCGTCGATCGGGCTGGAGCCCGCAAGATGGATGCGCAGGCTCCCGTCCTTGCGCTTCACGATCTTCTCGAAGGGGGCGTTGAACTTGAAGTTGATGCCCTTGGTCAGCGAGATTTGCAGCAGGCGGTCGCGGATCTGCTCGTCATAATGGCGCAGGATCCGGTCGCCGCGGTTCACGATCGTCACCTCGCAGGCGAATTCGTGAAGGATGCCGGCGAATTCGTTGGCGATATAGCCGCCGCCGGCAATCACCGCCCGCTTCGGCACGGCATCGAGATGGAACATCTCGTTGGAGGTCACGCCATGCTCGGCGCCCGGTACGTCCGGCACGGCCGGCCGCGCGCCCGTGGCGACGAGGATGGTCGCGGCGGTGAGCTTCGAGCCGTCCGCCAGCGTGATCTCGTTCGGCCCGGTGATGACCGCGCGCTGCTGGAAGATCTCGACCTCGTTGCGGTCGAGGATGTCGGTGTAGATCCCTTCCAGCCGCTCGACCTCGGCCAGCACATTGTCGCGCAGGGTCGGCCAGTCGAACCTGCAGCTCTTCACCCGCCAGCCGAAGCGCCGCGCATCCTGCAGGTCCTCGGCGAAATGCGCGCCGTAGACGAGCAGCTTCTTCGGCACGCAGCCGCGGATCACGCAGGTGCCCCCCATCCGATATTCCTCGGCGATGGCGACGCGGGCGCCATGGGCGGCGGAGACCCGCGCCGCGCGCACCCCGCCCGAGCCCGCGCCGATGACGAAGAGGTCGTAATCATAGGCTTTGGTCATTCGGTTTCGTCTCCAAAGGCGCGGCGCAGCAATGCTGCCGTGGACGCGTCGAAATCCGAGGCGCTCTGGTGATCGAGCTGCTTCGCCATCGCCTTGCCCAGCTCGACGCCGAACTGGTCGAACGGGTTGATGCCGAGCAAAGCGGCGTTGGCGAAGGTGCGATGCTCGTAGAAGGCGATCAGGGCGCCGAGCGTCGCGGGATCGAGCCGGTCGAGCAGGATCGTCGTCGAGGGCCGGTCGCCCGGATAGAAACGATGCGGATCCTCCGCGTCCCGCCCCGCCATCAGGGCAGCGCCCTGGCCGAAGGAGTTGAGCAGCAGCTGCCGGTGATGCTCGGGATCCAGCCGGTCGCCGGGCTCGACCGCGGCGACGAACTCGACCGGCACGAGATGCGTGCCCTGGTGGAGCAATTGGAAGACCGCATGCTGGGCGTCGGTGCCGACGCCGCCCCAGGTGATCGGCGCCGTCGCCCGCGTCACCGGCCGGCCGTCAAGCCCGACCCCCTTGCCGTTCGATTCCATCTCCAGCTGCTGGAGGTAATCGGGGAGCAGCCGGAGGCGCTCGTCATAGGCGAAGACGGCGCGGGTCTCGGCGCCGCGGATGTTGGCGTAGTAGCGGTCGACGAAGGCGGCGAGGACGGGCGCATTGGCCGCGAGCGGCGCGAAGCGGAAATGGCGGTCCATCGCCGCCGCGCCCTCGAGCAGGCTCTCGAACGCATCCCAGCCGAGCGCGAGCGCCGCCGGGAAGCCGATCGAGGACCAGAGCGAATAGCGGCCGCCAACGCTCTCCGCGAAAGGCAGGATCCGGGTCTCGTCCACGCCCCATGCGATCGCCTTGTCCGGTGCGGCGGTGAGCGCGACTACCCGGCCGTAGGGATCGTCGACGCCGGCCTCCTCCAGCCATTGCAGCGCCGAGGCGGCGTTCAGCATCGTCTCGGTCGTCGTGAAGGTCTTGGAAGCGATCGCGATCAGAGTCGCGTGCGGGTCGAAGCGGGCAAACGCCTCCTCGAGCGCGACGCCATCAACATTGGAGACGATCGCCGTATCGTAGCGCCCGGCATCCCTGCCCAAGGCATCAATCAAGAGCTTGGGTCCCAAAGCCGAACCACCGATGCCGATATGGAGGACATGCCGCACCGGCCCGAACGCCTCCGCCTCGATCGCATCGATCAGGGCGCGCATGCGGGTGTGCAGGCCCTGGGCATGGGCGACGCTCTCCGGCGCCCCCTGCCCGCGCTCGGCCGTATGCCCGGCGGCGCGGCCCTCGGTCGGGTTGACGGTTGCGCCCGCGAACAGGGCGTCCCGCCGTGCCGCCAGGCCGGTTTCCTCGGCGAGCCCGAGGAAGGCGGCCAGCGTGTCGTCCGAAAGATGCGTCTTGGCGAAGTCGAAATGCACGCCGGCCTCGCCGAGACTCAGCCGTTCGACGCGGTCCGGCTCGGCGACGAACAACTCCTGCAGCATCGGTTGCGGGGCGGCGGCGAGGCGAGTCCAGGCGGTTTCGGTCATGACGGGCGTGTATCTAGGGATGTGAACCGGCCCTGCCTAGCTTGACTGGCAGAATATACGTGCATATACACGCAAAATGCTCAGCACGACCTGCGCCTGCAACAAGCTCCGCCGCTCGGCGCGCATCCTGGGCGGCGTCTATGACGAGGCGCTCGCCCCGCTCGGGCTCAGCGTCGCCCAATTCTCGCTGCTGCGCATGCTGGAGCGCGCCGGACCCTGTTCGCTCACCGAATTCGGGGCGGCGACGGGTTATGACCGGACCACGCTCAACCGCACGCTCGCCCCGCTCGAGCGGGCCGGCCTCGTCGCCTGCTGCTGCGGCGACGACAAACGGACGCGGATCGTCGAGATCACGCCGGCGGCGCGAGCGGTGATCCGCAAGGGGCGGCCGCTTTGGGAAGAGGCGCAGGCGAAGGTCGACGCCGCGCTCGGCGGCGAGCGGGACAGGCTGTTCGGCCTGCTCGACCGCATAGAAGGATTGCGTGCATGACCATGAAGCGCCCCTGGATCGTGATCGCCTGCGCGGCTTTCATCGTCACCCTGGCGATGGGCGTCCGCCAGGCCTTCGGCCTGTTCCTGCCGCCGATGAGCATCGAGCTGGGCATCGACCGCGGCACGTTCGGCCTCGCCATCGCCATCTCCAACCTTGTCTTCGGCCTCGCCCAGCCCTTCATCGGCGCGCTCGGCGACAAGCATGGCGCGGGCCGCGTCGTCTTCTTCGGAGGCCTGCTCTACGCTCTGGGCCTGCTCGGTTCGGCCTGGGTCGGCAGCGCGCTGGGCCTGCACCTGACCCTGGGCTTCGTCGTCGGCGTGGCGCTGGCGGCAACGACCTTCGTCGTCGTGCTCGGCGCGGTCGGCCGCGTCGTCCCGCCCGAGCGCCGCTCGCTCGCCTTCGGCATCGTCACCGCCGGCGGCTCGCTCGGCCAGTTCCTCGTCGTTCCCTTCGCCGCGAAATTGCTCGGCGACCTCGGCTATCATCTCGCTTTGATCGTGCTCGCCGGCCTGGTCGCCCTCTGCGCGGTGCTGGCGCTCGGCGTCGCCGGCAAGCCCGCCGCCCCCGCGGCGGCGGAGCCGCGCCAGTCGCTGAAGGAAGCGCTGCGCGAAGCCGCGGGCAATCGCTCCTACTGGCTGCTCAACGCCGGCTTCTTCGTCTGCGGCTTCCACATCGCCTTCATCGCCACCCACTTCCCTGCCTATCTGGCCGACCAGGGGCTGGGCCTGACCGTCGGCGCGACCGCGCTTGCCCTGGTCGGGCTGTTCAACATCTTCGGCTCCTATCTGTTCGGTCTCTCGGGCGACTTCTGGAAGAAGCATTATGTGCTGTCGGGCCTCTACGCCGCGCGGGGCGTCGCCATCGCCCTGTTCCTGGTGCTGCCGCTGACTTCCACGACCGCGCTCGTCTTCGCCGCGATCATGGGCTTCCTCTGGCTCGGCACCGTGCCGCTGACCTCGGGCCTGGTCGGGCAGATTTTCGGCGTGCGCTATCTCTCGACGCTCTATGGCATCGTCTTCCTCTCCCATCAGGTCGGCAGCTTCTTCGGCGCCTGGGCCGCGGGCTGGCTCTTCGATCGCACGGGGAGCTACGACGCGGCCTGGACCGCCTCGATCCTGCTCGCTTTGTTCGCGGCCTTGGTCCACCTCCCGATCCGCGACGTGCCCGTCGCAAGGCTGCGGACCGCATGAGGCGGCACGCTGTCTGGCTGGCGCCGCTGGCGCTGCTGCCGTTCGGCGCCCTGGGCCTCTGGCTCTGGGCGGACCAGGCCACGACGATCTGGCTGACGGGATTTTTCGCCGCCTGCCTTTGACCTTAGGCGTGTTAGCTCCATATAACACCTGGAACGGCGGTGCTTGACCGGCCGGGAAGCCCAAGCGAAAGCAGCGCCATGGACGAGACCACGCCAAGACCCGCCACCGAGCCGGCCGGCACGCCCCCCCGTGAGCCCTTGGCGCCCGAGCCCGTGGCCGCCGAGCGTGCGGCCGACGGCGCTGCTCCCGCCGCGCCGGCCAGGCCGGTCAAGGTGAAGAAGGAGGAGACGTGGTGGGACACGATCCGCTTCCTCATCTACCTGTTCCTGGGCGCGGTGCTGCTCCGGACCTTCCTGTTCGCGCCCTTCTCGATCCCCTCGGGCTCGATGCTGCCCAACCTGCTGGTCGGCGACTATCTGTTCGTGTCGAAATGGTCCTATGGCTATTCGCGCTATTCCTTCCCCTTCCACCCGATCGACTTCCAGGGCCGCATCCTGGGCGGCGTGCCGGAGCGGGGCGACGTCGTCGTCTTCCGCCACCCGACGACCGGCGAGGACTGGGTGAAGCGTGTGATCGGCCTGCCCGGCGACACGATCGAGGTGCGCGGCGGCCAGGTGATCCTGAACGGCCAGCCGATCCCGCGCCAGCAGATCGACGCGTTCGACCTGCCGGTCAGCCCGAACAGCCCCTGCCGCCCCGCGCAGAGCGTGCGCGTCGACGCCGCCCATCCCGACATCGTGGTGCGCGAGGAGGGCCGGCCCGACGGCGCCCATTGCCTCTATCCGCGCTTCCGCGAGACCCTGCCCGGCGGCCGCACCTACGAGGTGCTCGACCAGGGCGAATCGATCGGCGACAATTTCGGCCCGATCACGGTGCCGGCCGGCCATCTCTTCATGATGGGCGACAATCGCGACGATTCGATGGACAGCCGCTTCTCCACCGACCAGCTCGGCGTCGGCTTCCTGCCGATCGACAATGCGCTGGGCCGCGCCACGATCGGCTTCTGGTCGACCGACGGCTCGGCCGAATGGCTGAAGCCCTGGACCTGGTTCACCGCCGCGCGCTGGAGCCGGATCGGCGGGACCTACTGATGGCCTGCCGCTGATGGAGAGGCTCGAGGCCTGGCTGGAGGAGAAGCTCGGCCACAGGCCCGTCAATCTCGGCCTGTTCGAACGCGCCCTCACCCATGCCAGCCATGGCGAGGACAATTACGAGCGGCTCGAATTCCTCGGCGACCGCGTGCTCGGCTTCACCATCGCCGACTGGCTCTACGGCCTGTTCCCGGACGAGCCCGAGGGCAAGCTCTCGCGCCGGCTCAACGTCCTCGTCTCGCGCGGCACCTGCGCGGAGATCGCCCGCGAGCTCGAGGTCGCGCCGCACCTGACGCTCGGCAAGCAGGCCCTCGCCGACGGGGCGTTCGAGAGCGACAACATCCTCGGCGACACGGTCGAATCGCTGATCGGCGCGCTCTGGCTCGACGGTGGGCTGGAGGCGGCGCGCCGCTTCATCCGCGCCGCCTGGGCGGACCGCGTCGACAGCCGCGACAAGGCGCCCAAGCATCCCAAGTCCGCGCTGCAGGAATGGGCGGCGGCCAACAACCGCAAGCCGCCGGCCTATGAGATCGTTGGTCGCTCGGGCCCCCATCACGCGCCGACCTTCGTCGTGAAGGTTTCGATCAAGGGCGTGGGCGACGCGGAGGCGGAAGGGCTCAACAAGCAGGAGGCCGAGACCGCCGCGGCGGAGGCGCTGCTGGAGAAGCTCGCATGAACCAGCGTTTCGGCACCGTCGCCGTGGTCGGCGCGCCCAATGCAGGCAAGTCGACCCTGGTCAATGCTCTGGTCGGCCAGAAGGTCGCTATCGTCACCCCCAAGGCGCAGACCACGCGCACCCGGCTGATGGGCATCGCGATCGCGGGCGACAGCCAGATATTGCTCACCGACACGCCCGGCATCTTCGAGCCGAAGCGCCGGCTCGACCGGGCGATGGTCGCAGCCGCCTGGGGCAGCGCGCAGGATGCGGACCTGATCGCGCTCGTCGTCGATGCCGCCGCCGGGATCACGCGCAACATCTCCGCCATGCTCGACCGGCTCGCCGAGCGGCGAGAGCCCAGGATCCTGGTCCTCAACAAGGTCGATCTCGTCCGGAAGGAGGAGTTGCTGGTCCTCGCCACGCAGTTCGGAGAGCGCGGCAGCTTCGAGGAAATCTACATGATCTCCGCCTCCACCGGCGACGGCGTCGCCGAGCTGAAGGCGGCGCTCGCCGCGCGCGTGCCCGAAGGCCCCTGGCATTTCCCCGAGGACCAGGTCTCCGACGCCACCGACCGGATGATGGCCGCCGAGATCACCCGCGAGCAGCTCTACCATCAGCTCCACGCCGAGCTGCCTTATGCGAGCGCGATCGAGACCGAGAAATATGAGGAGCGCAAGGACGGGTCGATCGCCATCCACCAGCAGATCCTCGTCGGCCGCGACAGCCAGAAGGCGATCGTCCTTGGCAAGGGCGGCGCCCGCATCAAGCAGATCGGCGAGGCCGCCCGCAGGGAGCTGGCCGAGGCGTTCGGCCGCAAGGTCCACCTCTTCCTGCACGTGAAGGTGAATCCCCGCTGGGAGGAGGATCGCGGCCTCTATCGCGAGATCGGACTGGACTGGGTGGAGTGAACGGGATGACCACTTTCCTGCCTTTCCTCGCCTCGCTCGCCGCCGCCATGCAGCCGGCGGAGCAGGCGCCGAACGTCACGCACGGCATTTTCTACGCGCAGGAAAACGGCCGGCCAGAGATCAGCGAGACCAATGTGATCCCGCTCCGGACGGGCCAATGCTATGGCTGGGCGCTCCGCGTCGAGCCGGAGCAACGCAGCGTGACGATCCGCGAGGTCTTCGAGCTGCCGGCTCCGGGCAACTGGAACGTTGGGAACCAGATGTCGGCGGTCGCGCGCAATGCGCGGACGGCGGTGACCGAGTTCGAGGCGCCGCTGGGCGAGGGGCTGATCACGCACGGCTGGTGCGTGGCCGAGGGCGATCCGGCGGGGCCGCACCGGATCCGTGTCTATCATGGCGAGACCTTGTTGCACGACTTCCGCTTCACCGTCCGGGCAGACAGCCATTGAGCGGGGCGCACCGCTACCAGCTCGCGCCGTCGATCAACCGGCGCGGCAGCGGCTCCCACACCGCCGGATCGAACAGGCGCAGGTTGACGCCCATCCGCTCATAGGCGGGATCGCGCGGCGACCAGTGGCTGGTGCAGCCGCATTGCCCGCAATGCCAGGTGGTCAGGGTCGCGTCGCCCTGGACGTAGCCGACCAGCCGCGCGTCGGGATCGCGGACTTCGACCTGGTCCGGCCGGTAATAACCCCAGAGACCGCCGAGGCGCCGGCACATGGAGCAATTGCAGCTGCCGAGATCCTCGGGCGGTCCGGGCAAACTGACGCGGACGGCGCCGCAATGGCAACTACCCTCGATCATCCAGCATCTCCTCCACCCAGGCCGGCACCAGCTCGCCTGCCCTGCCGATCCGGCTCTCGTTGAACAGATAGGAGCCGAGGCTCGGCTCCAGGTTCATCTCCAGCGTCCGGGCGCCGACATATTTCGCGGTCTGGACGAAGCCGGCGGCGGGATAGACGTTGCCGGAGGTGCCGATCGAAACGAACAGGTCCGCCTCCATCAGCGCGCGATCGATCCGCTCCATCTCGTAGGGCATCTCGCCGAACCAGACGATGTCGGGCCGGACCTGACCCGGAACGCCGCATTCCGGGCACATGGCATGGCCGCCCATGCCGCCCTCCCAGGCCATGCGCGCGTCGCAGGCGCGGCACCAGCCGGACTTGAGCTCGCCATGCATGTGCAGCAGCCGCTTCGCCCCGGCCCGCTCGTGCAGGTCGTCGACATTCTGCGTGACGATCAGCAGCCCGCCCGGCCATTCCGCATCGAGCCGGGCCAGAGCGCGGTGCGCCGCATTGGGCTCGACCCGCGCCAGATTCTCGCGCCGCGCATCGTAGAAGCGATGGACCAGCACCGGATCGCGGGCGAAGGCTTCGGGCGTCGCGACGTCCTCGACCCGATGCCCCTCCCAGAGCCCGTCCGGCCCACGGAAGGTGGCGAGCCCGGACTCCGCCGAGATGCCGGCGCCGGTCAGAATGACGATATTGTGGATCTCGCGCATCGCCCGATCCTAGGCGGCGCGGCGGCCGTCGAGAAGGCCGGTTGCAGCGCCGGTCGTTCTGGCGCACCTTCCCGCCTTCTCCGGGGGGAGTCACGACACATGCAGCATATCCCGATCCTCGCGCCCGTGGTGGCGCTCGTCGACTGGACGCTCGTCATGCAGATCTGGATGTACGCCACCCGCCTGCCGGCGATGCGGCGCATGGGGATCGACCTCAAGGGCCGGCGCGGCGGCCGCGGCGCGCAGCTGGACGGCGTGCTCGCGGACGAAGTCCAGTGGAAGGCGCATAATTACAACCATCTGCTGGAACAGCCGACGCTCTTCTACGCAATCGCGCTCACGCTTGCCCTGACCGGCGGCGGGCTGAAGTGGAGCCTGTGGCTGGCCTGGGCCTATGTCGGCCTGCGCGTGCTGCACAGCCTGATCCAGGCGACGAGCAATGTCGTGCGCTGGCGCTTCCTGGTCTTCTCGCTGGCGTCGCTCGTGCTGCTCGCCCTGACCGTCCACACCGGGATGATCCTGCTGCATCTCTACGGCTGACGATTCGCGTCGGCCGGCGCTTCGGCTCTGCAATTCGTCGCGCCAGCGCGTCATTTCGTCGCTGCAACACAAGTTAAACGACAAGTCGGAGGCCTTTGACGCGGCGCAGCAGCGCGCTGCGCCGGGATGATTATTGCCCACTCCCAAGACGAACGGGCCGGAAGCCCGACGTCTCAGGGAGAAGTAAGATGAAGTTCGCCAAGACCCTTTCCATGTGCGCCAGCGTGTTCGCGCTGACCGTCGTCGCGCTGCCTGTCGCCTCGTCGGCACAGCAGCAGGCCGAGCCTGCGCCGGCCGCGCCGATCGTCGCCCCCGACGCCGCCGCCCAGACGGCGGGTGCCGGCCTTGTGCAGCCTGCGGTCGTCCAGATCGAGGCCGAGCGGCAGGCGCAGCAGCGCGCCCAGCTGGTCGCCGACGCGGCCGACCTGGATCCGGGCGAGTTCGTGTTCCGGCCGGAGCTGGCGCCGACGGGTGCCGTCGAGATCGTGGTGAGCATTCCGCAGCAGCGCGCCTACATCTATCGCGCCAACACGCTGATCGGCGTGAGCACCGTCTCGACCGGCATGCGGGGCCACCGCACGCCGACGGGCCGCTACCCGATCATGGAGAAGCGCCGCACGCACTTCTCCAACCTGTACAACAATGCGCCGATGCCCTTCATGCAGCGGCTCACCATGGGCGGGATCGCGCTCCACGCGGGCCAGATCCCGGGTTACCCGGCTTCGCACGGCTGCGTCCGCTTCCCCTACGAGATGGCGCGCAACGTGTTCGGCGTGACCCAGGTCCGCTCGGTGGTGCACATCATCGCTGACTCGCCGACGCCGGAGACCGCTCTGCAGGTCGCCCGTGGCGAGCGTCCGCGGATGCCGATGGAAGAGCCGGTGCGGGGTACCCGCTAAGGCCTGACGAAAGCGGCGGCCAGTTCCACATGGGTTGACCAGCGGAACTGGCCGACCGGCTTCACCCAGAGGAGCCGGTAGCCGCCGTCGACAAGTTCCCTCGCGTCCCGCGCAAAGGTGTTGGGATTGCAGGACACGTAAGCGAGCCGGGGCACAGTGGACGCGGCCAGATGTGGCGCCAGCTCCTTTGCCCCGGCTCGTGGCGGATCGAGGACGACCGCTTCGAAGCGGTCCAGCTCGGCCACGTCGAGCGGCCTCCTGAACAGGTCGCGATGGTCGGCGAATATGCCGCGCCCCGCCCCCTTCAGGGCCAGCACCGCATCCCGCGCGCCTTCTGCCGCATAGACCTTGCCGGAGAGCGCCAGCGCGAAGGTGCCGAGACCGGCGAACAGGTCGGCGATGATCGCCGCATCCCCCACCGCCTCGCGCACCGCCGCGACCAGGGCCGCCTCCCCCTCTGCCGTCGCCTGCAGGAACGCCCCGTGGGGCAACGCGACTGGCGTGCCCGAAAGCGTGATCGTGACGGGCTCCGGCTCCCAGAGCGTCTGCGGGCCGTACCCGTCGTCCAGCGCGAGCCGGGCCAGCTTCTGGTCCCGCGCGAAGGCGATCATCGCCTCCGTCGCTTCGAGGCCCTCGACGCTGACGCCTTCGAGCATGAGGTCCACGCCCTGGTCGGCCAGGGTCATCGTCACGCCCGCCCGCCCCTTGAGCAGCCGTCGCAGCGGCGCGACCAGGGCGAACAGCTCGGGGCGCAGGATGTGGCATTCGCGCATGTCGACGATGCGGTGGCTCGCCTCGGCGTTGAAGCCGATCAGGCCTCCGGCCGCCTTCAGCGACGTTCGCCGCCTGCTGCGCGGGGGGGACAGGTGGGGGTCGAGAATGTCCGGGGCCGACAGGCCCTGCTGGGCAAGCGCCGAGGCGATTCGGTCCTTCAGGAAATCGGCATAAGTCGCATCGTCGACATGCTGGAGCTGGCAGCCGCCGCATTCCGGGAAATGCCGGCAGGGCGGCGCCTGATGGTGCGGGCCGGGCGCGACCTCGCCGGTCTCCGTAACGCTGTCGCCCGGCGCGGTCAGCGGGAAGAAGCGCCCGCTCTCCGTCACTCCGTCCCCGCGCGCGGCGAGGCGGACGATCGTCTCTACAGGCATTCGGTCCGCGCCGCCTGCAGCCGCACGAGCAGATCGTCGGCAATCAGGCCGGGGCCGGCCTGCTCGGCCGCGCGCTTGTGCAGCCAGACGCCGGCGCAGGCCGCCTCGAACGCCGGCAGTCCGCCCGCGCGGATTGCCGCGATCGCCCCGGCGAGCACGTCACCCGTGCCCGCGCTCGCCAGCCAGTGCGGCGAGGCGGCAATGGCGGCGCGGCCATCGGGCGCTGCGACGACCGTGTCGGGCCCTTTGTAGACGATGACGGCGCCGCACCAGGCGGCGGCCGCGCGCGCCTGCTCGACCTTGCTGCCGGAGCGCTCCCCGAACAGGGCGCGGAACTCGCCCTCATGCGGGGTCAGGATCGCGTCACGCAGGTCGGCCGGGCCTCTTTCCCCGAGCAGCCGCAAGGCGCCCGCGTCCAGCACCAGCGGATGCGCCGTGCCGAGCACCGCCTCGAGCAGCCCCTGCGCCTCGCCGTCGGCAATCAGGCCGGGACCCAGCAGCAGCGCGCCGATGCGCGGATCGTCCAGCCGGGCCAAAGGGTCGCCGGGCGTCTGGACCACGGCCGCGGACACACCGTCGACGAGCTTGCGGGCCTGCAGCCGCACCGCGCCGGCGCCGGTTCTTGCCGCGGCCTCCGCCGCCAGCACGCTCGCCCCCGGCATGCCACCCGCAATGACCGTCACCAGTCCGCGCGAGAATTTGTGGGCGTCGGGACCGGGCGCGGCCAGCGCCGGACGGCCGATCTCCACGAGGCGGCTCGCCGCCTCGATCCCGATATCGGCGATCACCAGCCGGCCCATGTGCCGCGCGGCAGGCTGCAGCAGATGCGAGGGCTTCAGCGTCTGGAAGGTAATGGTGAGATCGTAGTCCGGGACGGCGGAGAGGATCGCGCCGTCGTCGGTCGCGGCGCCGCTCGGCAGGTCGACGGCAATACGAACACCGGCCCGCGCGGCCAATCGGCCCAGCACCTCCGATATGCCGGCATCGAGCGGCCGGGCGAGCCCCGTTCCGAACAGCGCGTCGACCAGCAAGTTGGCCGGACCGGCCTGCATGAGGCTTTCGACCGGACCGGTCCAGCTCGCCCGCGCCGCCATCGCCGCCGGCGTTTTCGGCTCGCCCAGCGCCGCCACCCGCACCGGCACGTCGCGCGCGGCGAGCTCGCGGGCGATCACATAGCCGTCCCCGCCATTATTGCCCGGTCCGCACAGGACGAGCGTCGGCAGCGGCCCGGCGAAGCGCCAGATCGCCTCGGCCGCGCTCTTCCCTGCCCGCTCCATCAATTCCTCGACCGGCGTCCCCGCTTCGATCGCAGCCTCCTCCGCAGCGCGCATCTCGGCCGCCGTCAGGATGGTTCGACCGGTCATTGCGTGCCGGCGGGCAGGCGGAAGCGGTCGCCACCAATCTCGACTTCGGTGCCGGCCGGACCGCGCGGGGTCACGTTGGCCGCCTCGGCCCCGTCGGCCGCGCTGATCCGCCCGTCGCGGCCGACCAGCAGGCGGCGGAAGCCCCCGTCGGCCTTGCGGATGGTGAGGACCCGGCCGCGCGGGCCTTCCGCGATCTCCACCGTGCAGGCCCGTTCGAACGCCGCCGCGCCGGCCGGCCGGCACTCGATCCGGTTGTCCGGCTCGCCCGCCGGCGGCGCGGCGGCGCCGTTGGTGGGGCTGGCGGGCGGATCGGCAGGCGCGCCGCCGCATGCGGCGAGCAGGAGGAGGGCGGCGAGGAGCAGGGGTCTCATGGCGCGGTCCTTATCATTTCCGCCGCAACGCTTCGAGCCGCCGCGCCGCTTCCTCTCCGGCCAGCATGGCGTCGAAGCGCGCATCCATGTCCGCATCCTTGCGCACATTCTCGGCCGCGAGCGCAATCGCCTGCTTGAGCGCCCTCAGGCTTTCGGGGTCATTGGCCAGGATCGCCTCGATCACCTCCGTCTCGCTGCGGCTGTGATAGTCGGCAAGCCCGATCTCGACGGCCTCGCCGCCATAGACCTTGCCGGCGGTGAACAGCATCCGCGCCGCATGGCCCGGGCCGATCAGGGCGACCAGCCGGTGCACGTCCTCCTGCGGGTAGGAAATGCCGATCTTGGCCGGCGTGATCGCAAATTCCGAGACGTTGGCGGCGACGCGGATGTCGCAGGCGATGGCGAGCGCGACACCCGCGCCGTAGCAGGCGCCCTCGACGACAGCGAGTGTCGGGATGGCGAGGCCGCGCAGCGCATCGAGCGCCGTGCGCATGTCCTCGCGGAAGCGGGCGACCGCCGGCTCGTCGCCGCGCATCGCCGGAAAGTCGCCGAGGTCGGCGCCGGCGCAGAAGGCGCCACCCGCGCCTGTCACCACCAACATCCGGACGTCGCTTTCCGCGACCCGCCCGATCGTGTCCGTCAGCTCCGTCCAGCCCGCCGCCGGGATCGCGTTGCGGGCCTCGGGCCGGTTCAGGGTCAGCCGGGCATGTTCGTCATTGCGCTCGAGCAGGAACATGGGCGGGACATGCCGCGCAGCTTGCCGTTTGTCGCGAAAAAAAGGCCGGGCGCCATTTACGCGGCAGCCCGGCCCGAAATGATCCGCGGCGGCCCGTCCGGTGGAGGCGGGCGGCCGCGGGCGAATGTCGGCGCGCGCATACAGCCCCCGCCTCGACCCGTCGCGATTCCGGAGGCAAGGGCCGTGCCAGAACGGATTCCTGCGGGACTCGATGGTTAATTGTGCGGAAGGCCTGTGCCGGGCCGGGACTCGCGGGTCAGCGAAGCCTGGTTTGGGACAACCACCAGCCCGGTTTCAGGGCGGCGATCCGGGCCGCATCGGCGTCGCGCGCGGCCTCGTTTCCATAGAGGCCGAAACAGGTCGCGCCCGAGCCGGACATGCGGGCGATCCGCGCGGCCGACAAAGCTTCCAGAACCACGCCGATCTCCGGGACCAAGGCCCGCGCGGGCGCCTCCAGGTCGTTGCGGCCGCTCTCCCAGTCGCCGAGCGGGCCGCGGTCCACGCCGTCCCACGCCCTGAACACGGGGCCGGTGGGCAGCGGGGTATTGGGGTTCACGAGCAGGACGGGCGTGCCCGAGAGACCGGGAATTGCCACCGCCTCGATCGCGTCGCCGCGCCCCTCGCCGCGCGCGGTGCGGCTCAGCAGGCAGGCGGGCACGTCGGCGCCGAGCGTCGCGGCGATCTCCATGGATCCGCCGAACATCCGCAGCAGGGCTGCCGCATCGGCCGAGCCGCCGCCGAGGCCCGCGGCCGCCGGCAGGCGCTTGTCGAGCGTGACCGCCGCAACGGCGCCGACCGCACGCGCGGCCCGAAGCACGATATTGTCCGCTTCACCGTCGAGCGCGGCGGCGAACGGCCCGCTCACCTCGAGGCTGAGCGCCTCCGCCGGTTTGGCCGCCACGACATCACCGTCCTCGCAAAAGGCGAACAAGGTTTCGATCCGGTGATAGCCGTCCGCCTCCCGCGCCCGCACGTGCAGGGCGAGGTTGAGCTTCGCATAGGCGATCTCGCGCATCAGCGGGCGGCAAGCTCCGGCGTCAGCCCGCGCTCCATCTTTGCTGTGATGCGCGTCGCGACCGCGCCTTCCGCATAGACCGAGGCAGCGCGCCAGGCGAAGCGGGCCTCGACGCGGCGACCGGCGGCGAAATAGGCATCGCCCAGATGCTCGTTGATCTCGACGTCCGCGGGCTCGGCCTGGGCCGCCTGCTCGAGCAGCGGGATCGCCTCGGCGAGCTGGCCCTTGTGGTAGAGCGCCCAGCCGAGCGAATCGGTGATCGCGGCATTGTCAGGCGCCAGCCGGTGCGCCTCGCGGATCAGGCGCTCCGCCTCCGCCGTCTCCTCGCCCCGGATCAGCAAGGCATAGCCAAGATAGTTGAGCACGAACGGCTGTTGGGGCGCGAGCGTATAGGCTCGTCGCAGCGCGTCGCGCGCGCCGGGCCAGTCGCCCGCCTGGTCGAGCGCGCCGCCCCGCATCAGCTGGAGCTGCCATTCCTCCTGGCCCTCGTCGCCGCCACGCCGGGCGAGCGCACGGCCAAAGGCGTCGGCCGCCTCGCGCTGGCGGCCGAGCTGGCTGTAGATCTGGCCGAGCCGCAGCCAGTCGCCCTGGCGCGCGGAATCGGCCTCGGCGGCCTGCCGGGCGAGGCGGAGCGCAGTCTCCTGCTCGCCGCCGTCGACGAGCAGGCGGATGCGCGTGTCCCGCGCGGCCAGCGCGAAGGGATCCTGCGCCGGGATATTGTCGAGCACCTGGACGGCGAGCCGGTGCTGGTCCTGCTGGGCGAGCAATTCCGCCGTCACCAGCCAGGCCTCAGCGCTCTGCGGGTCGAGCCTCGTCGCGAGCCGGGAGAAGAGCGTGCCGAGCTGGCTCATCTCCTGTCCGCCCAGATCGAGCGCGAGCCGGACCATGAGCTCGCCGACCCCGGCCTCGGCGCTCCCGAGCGCGCCCGGCAGCGGCCGGTTCGCCTGGATCAGCGCCCGCGCCGCGCGCGCGGCGGGCGTCTCGACGTCGAGCATCAGGAGGGCCGCCTCGCGCTGGCGGCGGCTGGCGAGCAGGGCGGCGCCGGCGATGCGCAGCCGCACCGCCCGCGGGCCGGCCGAGCGCGCGGCGGTCAGCATCTCGGCCTGGCCTTCCGGCCGGCCCATGGCGAGCAGGAGGATGGCGCGATGCTCGGCGGCATAGCCGGCGGCGGGGCCGCTCGTGCCGCCGGCGCTGAGCGCGGCGAGCGGGTCGCCCTGGCGCGAGCCGAAAGCCAGCCAGGCGCGCAGCACCGGCACCGTGAAGGCGAGGCTCTGGTCGCGCTCGATCGCGTCGATCTGCGCCCGGGCGGCGCGCCAGTCGTGCGTCCGGAAGGCCTCGGCGACGAGCAGGAAGCGGGCATCGGCGAGCAAGGCATTCTGCCGCTCCAGCGCCCGCGCGCTGTCCAGCGCGAGCCGCCAATTGCCCGAGCGGACACCATGGCCCATGGCTTGGCCGGCGATCGTCCGGTCGTCCGGCGCGGCGGCGAGCGCGGCGGCATAGCGCGCCCCCGCCTGGTCATAGGCGCCCTGCGAAGCGGCCATGCGCGCCTCGGCATAGGTGACGAGCGGCGAGCCGCGCTCGACCCGGGCGGCGGCTGGCGCGGCCAGCGCGAAGCCGGCGAGAGCGATGCCGGCGAGAAGCCTACATGTTGGGATAGTTCGGCCCTCCTCCGCCTTCCGGCACGACCCAGTTGATGTTCTGGGTCGGATCCTTGATGTCGCAGGTCTTGCAGTGGACACAATTCTGCGCGTTGATCTGAAGGCGCGGTGAACCGCCTTCCTCGACGAACTCATAGACGCCCGCCGGGCAGTAACGTTGCTCCGGCCCCGCATAGTCGGCGAGGTTCACCTCGGTGGGGATCTCCGGGTCCTTCAGCGTGAGGTGGACCGGCTGGTCCTCCTCATGATTGGTGTTGGAGAGGAACACCGAGGAGAGCCGGTCGAAGCTGATCACGCCATCGGGCTTCGGATAGTCGATCGGCTGGACGAGATCCTTCCGCCAGAGCCCCTCATGATCAGCATGGTGCTTCATCGTGAACGGCAGCCCGATCCTGAGCGTCCGCATCCACATGTCGGCTCCGGCGAGCAAAGTGCCGAGCGAGCTGCCATATTTGGCGACGAAGGGCTCGACGTTGCGGACCTTCTTCAGCTCTGTGGCGATCCAGCTGCTCCGCACCGCGGGCTCATAATCGGCGAGCACGTCGCCCGCCCGATCCGCCGAGATCGCGGCGAAAGCGGCCTCGGCGGCCAGCATGCCGGACTTCATCGCCGTATGGCTGCCCTTGATCCGGGGCACGTTAACAAAGCCGGCGGCGCAGCCGATCAGGGCGCCGCCGGGGAAAGCGAGCTGCGGTACGGCCTGCCAGCCGCCCTCGTTGATCGCCCGCGCGCCGTAGGAGACCCTTTTGCCGCCCTCGAGGAACTGGCGGATCGCCGGATGCTGCTTCCAGCGCTGGAATTCCTCGAAGGGCGAGAGCCAGGGATTGCGATAGCTCAGCGCCACCACGAAACCGATCGCCACCTGTCCGTTCGCCTGGTGATAAAGGAAGCCCCCGCCCCAGGCGTCGTCGAGCGGCCAGCCCTGGGTGTGGATTACCCGCCCCGGCTCATGCTTGTCCGGATCGATGTCCCAGAGTTCCTTGAGACCGATGCCGTAGGTCTGCGGCTGGGCGTCCTTCTCGAGTTCGAAGATCCGCTTCAGCTCCTTGGTCAGGTGCCCGCGGGCGCCCTCCGCGAAGAAGGTGTAGCGGCCGTGCAGCTCCATGCCGGGCTGGTAATCGGGCTTGTGCGTGCCGTCTCTCGCCACGCCCATGTCGCCGGTCGCGACGCCCTTCACCGAGCCGTCCTCGTTGAACAGCACCTCGGCCGCGGCGAAGCCCGGGAAAATCTCGACGCCGAGGGCTTCCGCCTGCCCGGCGAGCCAGCGGCAGACATTGCCGAGGCTGGCCGTGTAGGTGCCCTTGTTGTTCATGAAGGGCGGCATCAGCGCGTGCGGGAAATTGTACTTCTTCCGCGCGGTCAACACCCAATGCTCGTTCTTTGTCACCGGCACATTGAGCGGGCTCTCCAGCTCCTTCCAGTTCGGCAGCAGCTCGTCGATCGCCTTCGGATCCACGACCGCGCCCGAGAGGATATGGGCGCCGACCTCGGAGCCCTTTTCGAGGATGCAGACGCTGAGCTCGCGCCCGGCTTCGTTCGCAAGCTGCTTCAGACGGATGGCCGCCGCCAGCCCGGCCGGGCCGGCGCCGACGATCACCACGTCATAAGGCATGGACTCGCGTTCGGACATCGCTCTCTCCCAACACTCCCGTCGTCGCAGGGAGCCAACGACTGGCAGATAAACGGCGATCAACCGGTTGACCAGTCCGGGCCCGGCGGAGTCAAAGGGCCGGGTTCGCAGGGGAGCGGGTGGGTATGAGTTCGCGCTGGGCGGAAAGCGCCCTGTCCTGGTGGGAGGAAGCCGGCGTCGATACGGTCGTCGGCGAGCAGCCGCGCGACTGGCTCGCGGCGCCCGCGCTCGCCGCTGCAAAGGCCGCCGAGCCGGCACCGGCAGCGGCGCCCGCCGAAGCCTTCCCCGACGACCTTCCCGCTTTCCAGGCCTGGCTGGCGGCGACCGATGCCATCCCCTTCGCCTCGCCTGCGATGCGGCGCGTGGCACCGATCGGCGACCCCGCCTCCGGGCTGATGGCGATCACCGACCTGCCGAGCGCGGCGGGCGAGCTTTTCGGCGGCGAGGCGGAGGCGCTCCTCGACCGGATGCTCGCGGCGATCGGCTGGAGCCGCGAGACGATCTATCTCGCCCCCTTCTCGCCGATCCGGCCGCCGTCGGGGCGGATCGACAAGGCCGGGGTGGAGCTGCTGACCCGCGCGATGCGCCATCATGTCGGCCTCGTCGCGCCCAGAGCCCTGTTGATCTTCGGCGACGCCTGTTCGCGGGCGCTGCTCGGCATGACGATGACGCAGGCCCGCGGCCGCTGGCACGAGGTGGAGACGCCTGCGGGCCCGGTCCGGACCCTCGTCACCCTGCGCCCGCAGGAATTGCAGGTGCAGCCCAAGCTCAAGGCCCATGCCTGGGCCGATCTGCAGCTGCTGATGGAGGAACTGAAGGCATGAAAAGGCTCGCGGCGCTTCTCTGTGCCGGCCTCATTTACGCCACCGCGCCTGCTCCTGCGCCCGCTCTGGCGGCGACGGACGACCGGGCCAGCGCGAGCCGGGCCTTCGCGGCGCCCGCCCAGCTCTCCGAAGCCGAGCGGGAGAATTACCGCGCCATCTTCGCCGCGCTCCGCGCCCGTGACTGGGCGCAAGCCGCGGGCCGGCTGGACGAGATGCGGCCCGGGCTGCTGCACGATTTCGCCCGCGCCCAGCTTTTCACCATGCCGGGCTCGCCCCGCGTCGAGGGCGGCCCGCTCGTGCAATTGCTCGGCCGCGCGCCGGACTTGCCCCAGGCGGCGACCCTCGCCCGCCTCGCCGGCACGCGCGGCGTCGAGGAGCTGCCCGCCATCCCCGAAGCGCAGCGCCTCTACGGCCTGCCCGGCCAGCCGCGCCGGGCCCGGCCACGCCCCGTCCGCGGGGATGCGGTCGCCGACCAGCTCGAGCCGCTGATTTCGCCGCTGATCCGCGACGACAAGCCGGTCGAGGCGGAAGCCTTGCTCGCGACGCGCAGCGCCGAGCTCACCACGGAAGCGCGCATCGCCTTCCAGCAGCGCATCGCCTGGGTCTATTATCTGAACGGCAATGACCGCGACGCGCGGCGGATCGCCGACCTCTGCCGCACCGGCAGCAGCGATTTTGCGCTCCAGGCCGAATGGGTGGCCGGCCTCGCCGCCTGGCGGATGGGCGATTATGCGGACGCCGCGCGCCACTTCGCCGACGTCGCGACGCGGTCGACGGATGTCGAGCTTGCCGCCGCCGGCCATTATTGGGCTGCCCGGGCGGACACGGCCGGCGGCCATCCCGACCGCGTGCAGGCCCGGCTGCGCGCCGCCGCGCGTCATGGCGAGACCTTCTATGGCCTGCTCGCCCAGAGCGCGCTCGGCATGCACGGCCCGCCCGCCGACATGACCACCTTCACCGAACGGGACTGGCACGCGCTTCGCGACGTGCGCAACGCCCGCATTGCCATTGCCCTCAGCGAGATCGGCGAGAGCCAGCTGGCGTCCGACGTCATCCGCCATCAGGCCCGGATCGGCAATCCGCGCGACCATGAGCCCCTGATCCATCTCGCCGCCCGGCTGAACCTCACCGCGACGCAGATGTACCTCTCGCACAACGGGCCGCGCGGCGCGCATTTCGGCCCCGCGGAGCGCTATCCGACGCCGTCCTGGCGGCCGGCCAATGGCTGGCGCGTCGACCAGGCGCTGGCCTTCGCCCACGCGCTGCAGGAATCGACCTTCCGCCCGGACGTGACCAGCCCGGCCGGCGCGCGCGGCCTGATGCAGGTGCTGCCGGGGACCAGCCAGTGGATGGCGCGGGTCAATGCCGGCGCCCGCACCGCCGATCCGTCGCGGCTGTTCGATCCGGCGACGAACCTGGAATATGGCCAGACCTTCATGGAATATCTGCGCGACTATTCGGGCACGGGCGGGCTGCTGCCCAAGGTGATCGCTTCCTATAATGCGGGGCCGGCGCCGATCGCGGCCTGGAATACGCGCTACGACCAGAGCGATCCCCTGCTCTACATCGAGTCGATCCCCTATTGGGAGACGCGCGGCTACGTACCGATCATCCTCAGGAATTACTGGATCTACGAGGATGAAGGCGCGGACCGCAGCAGCAGCCGCCGCGCCCTCGCCGCCGGTCTCTGGCCCCGTTTCCCCGGCCTGCCCGGTCCCACCGCGGTACGGATCGCGACGCAGCGCGATGTGGCGATGACCGCCGACTAGAGTCTGTACTCATAAAGCTTGCTGATTTGTTTGAGGCTTGATTCAAGGTTGCTGGGAGGAGCCTTGGATGGGACGCTATGATTTGAGCGAGGCGG